>Ga0302325_10005721_pt1 | contig 28170 bp, 27 predicted proteins | sample Palsa_T0_2_FD_201948 | JGI IMG/M metagenome (GOLD analysis project Ga0302325, IMG submission 201948) | Peat permafrost microbial communities from Stordalen Mire near Abisko, Sweden - Palsa_T0_2 | ecosystem: Environmental > Terrestrial > Soil > Palsa > Peat permafrost | place: Sweden: Abisko... | reverse complement strand
CGTTCACACTCGTGTGAACGGTTCCTGGACGCCCGCGCGGAGGTGTCGGCACGAATGCCGACACGGCACGCAAGAGTGCGTGCGCCACGGTGCTACTCGAGCGCTTCGGGCTCACGCTGAATATTGTGTTCACCGGCGGTCTTCTTCTCCCAATACTTGCGCAGCCAGGCTTCCCAGCTTTTGCCGGCAGCGGTGTCGCGCCCTGTGAAAACCAGCCCCTGGATCTCGGCGTACGGAATTGCGATCTTGGCATCGCCGTTTTTGGGCAGCACGCGGACGCGCGAATCCGCCAGCGTTCGGCCGTTTTTCCGGTCGAAGATATAGCCCTCCACCTGCGTCTCGTTCTTGAGCGTTATGGTGACGTCGCCGCGATAGTCGAAGGCCTTTTCGAGCGCCGCGCGAAGCTCTTCCTCGCTGGCCAGCGGCGGAATCCAGCCTTCCAGCTGATCGTGGGAAAACCCCGGGACTACTTCCAGGATTTCGGGATTGGAGATCTCACTCATACCCGTTCAATGTTCACAAACGGATTGTGCGCGTGCACCGGGCGCACCGGCTCCTCGAGCAGACGCTCGGCGTCTTCATCGCGGTAGGCCGTAAACAGGTACGAACGAGCCATGGCTGCGAACCCGCGCAGCGAAGAGAAACCGTCATGAACGGCCGACGGCTCAAAGCCGCAATGCACCATGCAATTGGCGCACTTGGGGTTTCCCGATTCAGTCCCGTACTGCTCCCAAGCGGTGCTTTCCATCAGCTCGGCGAAGGTGTCGGCGTAGCCATCCTGCAACAGGTAGCAGGGTTTCTGCCACCCGAAGAGGTTGTAAGTGGGCATGCCCCAGGGCGTGCAGTTATAGTGACGCTTGCCCATCAGGAACTCGAGATAAAGCGGCGACTGATTGAAGATCCAGTTGCGCTTGCGATTCGAAAGGATCGCTTTGAAGGTGCGGCGGGTGCGCGCGCGGCCCATGAAATGTTGCTGGTCGGGCGCTTTGTCGTAGGAATAACCCGGCGCTACCATGATTCCCTCGACGCCCAAATCCATCATCTCGTCGAAGAATGCCCGTACACTTTGCGGATCCACTCCATCGAACAGCGTGCTGTTGGTGGTGACTCGGAAACCCGCTCGGATGGCCTCGCGAACGGCTTCGACGGCAATCTCATAACCGCCTTCGCGGCATACCGAAAAGTCGTGATGCTCGCGCTGGCCGTCCAGATGGACCGAGAAGGTGAGGTATTTGCTCGGTTTGAACAACGAAAGTTTTTCTTTGAGCAGCAGCGCGTTGGTGCAGAGATAGATATATTTCTTGCGCGCGACCAACCCCTCGACGATTTTGTCGATTTCCGGATGCATCAGCGGTTCGCCGCCGGGGATGGAGACCATGGGGGCGCCGCATTCATCCACCGCTTTGAAACATTCCTCGGGTGAAAGGTTTTTCTTGAGAATGTGCGCCGGGTACTGGATCTTGCCGCAGCCCGCGCAGGCCAGATTACAGCGAAACAGCGGCTCCAGCATGAGGACCAACGGATAGCGCTGGCGGCGTTTGAGGCGCTGCTTGAGGACGTAGGTTGCTACGGTCCACATTTGCGAGACTGGCACTGGCATAATTGACTGACCTAAGAGTCTATTGTAGCGGGGTCGGCGCCGAAAGCGGTAGTGGCGCGGCGGGTACTGGGCCGAAGTACTGGGCCGGTTCGCGCCAGGAAATCTGTCACCATCAGGCCCTTTCCGCTCTCTATCGTTTGAGTGCCAACCGAGACAGGAACATTGTTCCGGATTGGCAGATTCAAGGAGGAGAGCTAAATGAAAATGGTTTCAAGAGTGACGATCGGGTTGGGATTGCTGCTCGGAAGCGGCGTCTGCGCGATGGCGGGCGTCGCGTTCACGCAGAATGACAAGGTGGTTGACACCATCGAGAGCTTCTTTGTCGACGGAACCGCTCCGGCGAATGAAGGCGATTTCACGGACACGCAAGCCGACATTTATTTGCCCGCCACGATCTTCGCCAACACAGGAGTTTCCAAGTACACGGATCTGTACCTGGCTTCGATTCCGATCAGCGAGGGCGGGAAGACCGGCTTGTCAAGCAACGTGCTCCCCTTGGCTGGCGATCACATTGCCAGCGTTACTAACTTTGTGGCGACTCCGGAGCCCTCCGGTTTACCGCTTCTGGGAGCTGGAGCCATCGTGATGGGCCTGCTGGTCCGCCGCAATCTGCTCCGCGTGAGTTACTGAACCGCCACGTTGGCGGGCGGACCAGCTATGCCTCCGATACTGAGAACCACCGGTTGGTTGCCCGACCCTACGCTGTTCGGGATCTTGGCATCCACCTGGAAGAAACCATCCACCGAATAAGGCGCGTCTCCAGCGAAGAAGATGTCGGAGGCCGGCACCTGCACGCCACCGATCGTAAGCGAGAACGATCCCACCGGAACAGGCAGGCTCGCCACGCTGGTTCCATTGATCTGTCCGTCCACGCCCCCTGGGTTGGTCTGGCCTTGACCGGTGCCGTAGATGGAAATCACAGAACCGCGGGCGGCCGGATTATTGGGACCGTTGACGCTGTAGTCCTGATTGCGGATGGCGCCTTGGCCGTTGCCCAACGGGAAGATGGCCGGCGCGGCCGCAACGACCTGTACATTGAATGTGGTGTATACATCGTTGTCGTACACCTGCACCGAAGCATACTGTCCAATGTCATTGGCGATCTCATACGGCGCCACCGCGTTGATCTGCGTGGGACTCACATAGAGCAGCGGGGCGGCCGTGCCGTTGACCAGGACGGTGAACCCATAGAGATAGGTGGCCACATTTCCGTTTTGATCCAGTTCCAGCCCTTGCCCGTTCGCCGGCCCCAAATTCGCGCCAAAGATTGTAAAGAACTGGCCCGGCGATAGGCCGGTATTGGTGAAGCTGGCTCCGTTGAGCACGGATTGGATCTGGGGATTGCCCGCGCCGACGCTCCAGTCGTTAAACAAATTGTAAGCGTCCACCGAGCCTATCCCGCTGGCTGGATCCCAGCCCGCGGCTGCGTTGTATCCCATTATGCCGCCGTCGCAATTCGGGCTGCCAAGTAAACAGGGAACGTCATTGTTGCCGTTGATGATGTCGTGAAAATCCCTGGTGGAGCTCGTACTATTCGCCATAAAGTACAGGCTCGGATTGATGTTTCCGAGGCCGTAGGTTCCCAGCCACTGATTCAGCAAAAGAACCATCCCCGCAAAGACCGGTGTGGACGCCGAAGTCCCACCGACCTCATCATCCTGGCCCGATTCGACAACCGCGTATGGATCGTCATTGTTCGCCGCGGTCAGAGACACATCCGGCACCCCGCGTGAATTTCCAGCCACAATGCCATCGCCGGTCTGCCAAGCGGGCTGCCCAAAGAAAATACTGTAGCCTCCGCCGCCCGCCGAAAGCTGGGAGTCGCTGGATTCATTCCAAACCGCCTCTGGGATATAGGAGAGCGCCGAGGACTGGTTGGGGTTATTTTGGGTGCTCCAGTAATTGCTGCCGCCGGTAAACATCGTGCCGCCCACTCCGGTGGCTTCCGGGAGCGCCGCCTCCAGGCTGACCGAAAGGCCATGCGTGGCGAGCTTGGTGTCGCACATGGCAGAGCCATCGTCGCCCGCGGCTACCAGCCAGGTGATGCCTTCGGCGTTGGACTGCTGCGCGAAAGTTTCGAGGGATTGCGCGTCGGAGCTGTCCGCGTTGAGTTCGCATCCCGCGTAGCTATAGCTGATTACGGGCGCGAGCGCTTGGTCGACCGCGTAACTGAAGGACTTCAGCACGTTGCCCGAATACACGAAGAGGACCGTCGCGTCAGGCGCTATTCCGCCGGCATATTCGAGATCCAGGTCCGATTCGCCTTCGTCGCCGGAAACGAGCCCCGGATCGGTCGAGCCAGGTACCAGGATGACTTGAGGAAGATTCGAGGACAGGCCAAAGTCCTCGCGAAACGCTGTGATATCGGAGAGTTGAACATTGCTTTGCCCCATAACGGCAATATACTCGCCGGAACCGGTGACTCCCATCTGGTACACCGGAATCAGATCGTAGATAATCGCGAGATCCCCCGGCGTAACCAAATTGCCTCCGCCCGGACCGGTGTAGCGCCGTTTCACAGCTTTGCCGTGCGCGGCCGCCTTGGGCCGGAAATCGTTCAGACCCAGAAAGCCCAGCGCCAGCGGCTGGATGGCTGCCGGCACCAACGGCGCGGTGGCGTTTGCAAAGTGCAGCTCGCCGTCCACCCGGTAATGGTGAATCTCGGTTTTCAGCGCGTTTTGAATCTGCTGCGCGGTGGCATTGAAGGCGATATACCTGCGGCCGCGGGCGACGGTGATGACGTCGAATCCTTGTGACTCCAGCCACGCGGTGATCTTGGCTATGTCGGCCGGGCTGACGCCAAAGCGGTCGGCATACTGCTCGGGCGTGAGCCATTTTCGGAAATTCGGGGAACGCGGGTTCTGCTGATCGCTCAGCAAATTGTTGAGATCGGTTTGCTGCGCCGCCGAAGGCTTGAACGTCAATTGAATGTAATTGAGCTTCATCGCGGGATCGACCGGGCCTTCGTCGGCGGCCGCGGTGGCGCGCGGGTTTACACTCCCAGCCACTGGCAGCAGGCGGGTGGCGTCCACCGGGCCCAAAATACGATCCGCTTGCGCCAGCAGCGTCGATGGCGGTAAGGCGAGAAACGCGCAGATAGAAATAGGCGCGAAGCGCCGAATGAATTGCATTAATGACATACTCCCTCGAAAGAGCGCGCGAACTAAGGGAGCTAGTTTATCATTCAAGCGACCCATTGACAACGAAGCAGTCCGACACGAAGCAGTCCTGTTCTGTCGTTAGCACGTTCGTTGTCCAGTCGAAGCGGCCATCGTAGCGGCCAAGTCCCAGCCCGCAGCACCATCCACGCCATCCTCGATCGGCATGGACTTGTGAGGCGCGCCAGGCCATCATCCCGTCATTGGCAAATAACGTCGGCGGTTGATTTATCCTTCGCTGTAAACCCTTCCGCCTCGCGGAGCGTCGTAGTTTGGAGGCTCATTCAAACGCGGAGTCCCGACGGAGGTGTAACCATGAGGATCAGCAGCCTGATTTTGACGTGCGCGTTTGCCACCTTCGCGTTTGGCCAAGGATCGCCCTCAGCGCCGACCGCTACGCGGGATTACAGTTTCCCCCCGGTGGGGGCTCGCCAGTAGCGAAACGGCGCAGCTAAACCCGGTCAACATCGCACCAGCGCCCACAGTTGCCGGCGCGGCCGCGCCTTCTTGCACAGGAACCATCACTTTCGCCGATTCCACCGGTAAGACCATCGGCACCCCGGCGAATTTTACGACCACGGGATCTCAGGTATCGTCGACGCAACTTCTGTTCAGCCAACTTCCGGGGAACGGCGCCCGGGGCGAGTTCGTGGCGAGCGTCCAGTTGAGCCTGTCGTTTCCCGAGAAAGCGCCTTGCGCGCTCGTGTTTTCGCTCGAGACGTTCGATACTACGTCCGGCGTCACGCACGTCTACCTCGGAAACTCAGCCACCGGCACTGCTTTAATCGGCACGCCTATCGGTCTTCGCGGACCGATTCCGAACTGACGCGTCGCCAGCAATCGCTCCGGCCGATATTGACACCTTTTGTATCCTTCTCATGGTTGGTGTGGACTTGCAAGGCGCGATAGTACTTTTGCACCAATGGTACTTCGCTAATTCTGGCGGAGAGAGTGGGATTCGAACCCACGTTAGAGTTTCCCCTAAACACGCTTTCCAAGCGTGCGCCTTCAACCACTCGGCCATCTCTCCGGGGTTTACGGGTGACGGTGGGCGAGGCCCGGCCGCGCCCTTCAGTCTAACATGCGCTGGCGGGAAACCGAATGAAGCGCGGCGGCGATTCCGCCGATGAATAAGATAGCTAAAACCATGGCTTCCCTCGCCTACAAATGGGTTGCTTCCATCGCGCTGATGCTCTCGCTCGCGCTGATCGCCGGGATTTGGCACTTGGGCAGCAATTCGATGATAGCCTGCGGCTTTTTCGGCGCATTCTTCATTTTCGCCGGAACCCGCCCGGGCGCAAAACTCCTGCTCGTTGCAGCGGCGGCAGGCGCCGGTTACGCTGCGTGCTATGGATGGTTGGGAGGGCCCATCAACCGCGCTTACCTGGTCGCCCTGATTAGCGCCGGCGCGTTCTTGGGCATCGGAAGCATCACGGTAATGGCTTGGCAAGCCATCTGGACCACGCGGCCGGAGAACCGAGCGTCCAATGCAGCTTTGCGAGACGCTTTGGTGTTGCCTGCGTTCTCGCTGGTGGCCGGCTTGGGAATGGATTGGGCCAACGGATTCCCCGAGCGCACCTACGATCACCTGCTCTACGCGTTTGACGGCACGCTGTTCGGAATTCCTCCCGGCCAAACAGTCGCCGCGCTGTTCCGGAATTTTCGATGGATGGGCGGAACAGCGTCATTCGCTTACCAGGCTCTGCTGATTTTTCCGCCGCTCTATCGCGGATGGGCGCTGTATCGCGGTCTCAAAAGCAGCATAAACGCGATTTACGCCTTCGTCGCCGCGGGCGTGGCCGGATTCATCCTCTATCAGGTGTGTCCCGCCGAAGGCCCTATCTATTCCTTCGGAGCGCGCTTTCCGAACCGTCTGCCGGATTGGCGGGAAATTTCCCTGACGCCGTACTTGAGCGCCGGAGTTCACAATGCCATCCCATCCATGCACATGACCTGGGCCTTGCTGATCCTCTGGAGCGCTTTGGAATTGGGGCCGCTGGCTCTCGCACTGGCCGGCGGCCTGGTTGGCTTCACCCTGCTCGCAACTCTGGGATCGGGTGAGCACTATCTGGTGGATCTGGTGGTGTCGGTTCCATTGGCATTCGCGGTTTGGAGCGCGTTTCGTAGGGATAGCCTTCGAACGGCGCTCGGCCTTAGCCTGGTGTGCGCATGGCTGATTTATTTGCGAACCGGAGCATTTCTGCCCTGCCCCGGCATCGTCAACTGGATGTTCATCGCCGCAACCCTCGCCGCCGTTGGAACGGCCGAATACTTGAAAGACCGCGCCGCTTGGGGATTACACTCGGCGCTTGGTGCGCGAGAGTAGCTTAGTGGCGCGCGCCAGCGCCAGAGCTTCGGCTTCCTCTCGCGTGTCGGCGGAAATTCGAACCAATGCCGCTCCCGGCGAAACGTTGTCCGCCTTGGTGTGCCACTTAGCGCCGAGTTGATAGGTGGTCAGGTTCACTTCCCAACCATCAACCTCCACTTTGCGCTCGCTGTAGTGTTCCGGCTTCACACTTGAGTCACCCTTGCCCTACCGACTTTGCCGCGCCCTTTTCCACCGGCGCGCCCACTAAGTTGCCCCACTCGGTCCAGGATCCGTCGTAGTTCACCACGTTGTTGACACCCAGAAGATACTTCAGTACGAACCAAGTGTGGCTGGAGCGCTCGCCGATGCGGCAATATGCGATCACTGGCTTGGATTGGCTGACACCCTCGGCGCCATAGAGCTTCTGCAATTCATCCGCCGATTTGAAGGTGCCGTCGTCGTTGCAGGCTTTGCCCCAAGGTACGCTGCGGGCGCCCGGAATATGTCCGCCGCGCTGGCAGGTTTCAGGCAACCCCGGAGGCGCCAGAATCTCGCCTGAAAATTCCTGCGGGCTACGCACGTCGATCATGACCGCGCTAGCAGCCTTCTGCGCTTCTTGAACTTGCGGCAGGTAGGCCCGGATAGAAAGGTCAGGCTCGCCGGCCTTGTATGGCGTCGGGCTGGGTGTGGGATCGGTGGGAGCCGTATCTAGGTCGCGGATCTCGGCGAGCCATTTCTTGCGTCCGCCGTCCATGATGCGAACGTCTTTGTGCCCGTAGATTTTCAGTTGCCAGAAAGCCCACGCGGCAAACCAGTTGTTGTTGTCGCCATACAGAACCACAGTGGTGTCGTTGCCGATACCCGATTGCGTAAGTAAGGCTTCAAACTGCGCTTTCGGCACAATGTCGCGAACCACTGTGTCACAAAGCTGGGTATTCCAGGCCCAGGCAATTGCTCCCGGCACATGGCTCTCATCATAGGCCTTGGTATCGACGTCGACTTCCACCACGCGGACATTGGCGTCTTTTGCGTGCGAAGCCACCCAGGCGGTATCTACCAGAACTTCCGGATGCGCATAATTGCTCATGAAAACCCTCCGACTTCTAGTGTTAGATGTTCGTTCGTTGATTTCGGCTCAGGCCAGATCGAATTTCTCGTGATGCAGCAGCGGATCCGCCTTCACCAGCACCGGCCGGCCCAGGACCTCTTCGATTTCCTCGAGAGATTTGTTCTGATTCGATTTCAGGTACTTCGCGACATCCGGATGAACCCGCAGCAGAACGTCCTTGCCTTCCACGGCCGCGGCGATTTTGCCGGCCTCCTGCCAGATTTCGCTGACAATGGTCTGCACGCTTTTGACGTAGCCGGCGCCTTCGCAATGCGGGCATGGCATGCAGAGGGCGCGCTCCAGGCTCTGTTTCACGCGCTTGCGCGTAATCGCCACCAAACCAAAATCGTTGAACTGCAGAATTTTGTACGGCGCTCGATCGGACCGCATGGCGTCTTCGAGCACCTGCATCACCTTCTGGCGATTCTTGCGCTCGTCCATGTCGATGAAATCCACCACGATAATTCCGCCCAAATCGCGCAGGCGGATCTGGCGCACGATTTCCTTGACGGCCTCGGTATTGGTTTTCACGATGGTATCTTCCAAACGGTTGGACCGACCGACGTACTTACCGGTGTTGACGTCGACAGCCACCAGCGCTTCGGTCTGGTTGATCACGATATGGCCGCCCGACTTCAGCCACACCTTCGGCCGCAGAGCTTTTTCCAGCTCCGCGGTGATGTTGAAAGCGTCGAAAATCGGCTCGGGGCGCGTATACAGTTTGACGCGCGTCACCAGGCTGGGCTGGAAGCGCTGGACGAAACGCAGCACGCTTTCGTACAACTCTTCGTTATCCACCCAAATGTCCTTGAAGTCTTCGGTGAACTGATCGCGCAGGGTCCGCTCCACGATGTCGAGATCGTGATGCAGCAGCAGTGGCGCGGGCTTCTTCTCGGCTTTCTGCCGGATATCCATCCAGAGGTTGAACAGGAAGTTCATATCGGCCGCGAGATCCTCTTCGCTTTTGCCCTCGCCCGCGGTGCGGACGATGAATCCGCCTGGAACTCCAGCGGTATGAATCTGCAGGATGCGTTTCAGGCGCAGGCGCTCCTCATCACTCGCGATCTTGCGGGAAACGCCGGTATGTTCCAAGGTCGGCATGTAGACGACGTAGCGTCCCGGCAGAGCGATGTGGGACGTGATGCGCGCTCCCTTTTGTCCCAGCGGCTCCTTGGCGATTTGAACGATGATCTCCTGGCCTTCCTTGAGAAGCTCGGTGATGGAGGGCAGCGGAGCTCTTTCGGGACGGCCCTCGGGACGGGAGAATGTTCTGGGCTCAGGGCGCTGCTCCGGGCGTTGCTCAGGCCGCTGCTCCGGACGTCCCCCCGCCGTTTCAGGAATGGACGCGTCGCCGCGGGGCTCGCCCTCAAATTTCGCTTCGGTCCTCCCTTCGGTTCTGCCTTCCATCTGGCCGCCGCCACGCATTTTGCGACGCATGCGGCGCGGAAGACGGTGCATATAGCGTCCACCTTGTTCGCGAACCTGAGCGGAGAGCGGCGCCGAACCGGGCGCTGGTTGTTCTGTAGCGGGTTCCTGCTGGGCATCGGTGCCGGGGGGCCCCACTTCCAGTTCCTCCACCTCCACCACTTCCACCACAGTTTCCTCTGTTACGATTACGGCTTCGGGCGCGGCGGACGCCACCGTGTCCTCGGCAATGGGCGCGTCATCCGGCTCGTTCACTTCTTCCGCGAGTTCTTCCACGAGTTCTTCGTCGAGCCCGGCCTCTACCCCTGCCTCCGCCTCCGCCTGTGCTTCTTCCGCTTGCTCGGCGCTCTCGGCCGGCGTCTCGGGTTCGGACACAACCGCTGCTCCCTGGACATTGGTTTCCTGCAGATCGCGAATCTCTTCTTCTTCGGCGTCATCCAGAGGCTGGATGTTGGAGCGGCTGTACTTGGCGAGGGACTCGCCGGGCAGTACGGAAAAGTCCGTCGCACCGGCACCGAGCGATGCCACCGGTGACTGAGCCGGCGTCACAAAAGTGCTCTCAACCGGCGCGGAAGCCGCAGCCGGCGACTCCGGAACGCGCGGCGGGCGCGAGACTTCGGACGCGTACTTGGAGTCGGGAAAGCCACGGCCGCGGTTGCGTCGCCGGCGGGAGCGTCTCCCGCGGCCGCCTTCTTCGCCGCGGTCATTACCGCGATCATTGCGTTCGTTTCGCGGCGCCGTGGGAGATTCGGCTTCGACCGGTGCTGCTACGTCCGTCGCTTCCGATGCCGGCTCCTGTGCGAGCGGCCGTTCCACTAATGCGGGACGCTCCGCAGCCGGTGGCCGCTCACCCGGCGCACGATTGCCGCGCTCGCGGTTGCCACGTTCGCCCCGCTCCCCACCCGGAGCCTCGCGGTTTACCGAAACGCGATCGAAATCCTCGCCCTCGTCCGCAAAATCGGAAACGTAGAGAAAGGTGTCGCGTTCCAGGCCCAAGTCGACGAAAGCCGACTGCATTCCCGGCAAAACACGCGTGACCCGTCCCTTATGAATGCTGCCAGCGAGGGAGTACTCGTTGGCGCGCTGGAAAAAGACCTCGACGAGCTGATCGTCCTCGAGAATTCCTAGCTTGATCTCGTGGCGATTCGCTGAAATCACCAATTCCTTGCTCATGGCTGCTCCTCTGCTTCATGCCGAGAACGGGAGCTTCAGAAAGCCAAAGGGCGCCACCATCCATCCGCTGTCCGGGTGATCCAAAGGACCGTTGTCCCGGGCACGAACGTAAAATCTTTCAGCCTTGCAAGGTGGAGAACCGATTCTCGAACACCTTACCCGCCGACGCTGCGGCGCTCAATCCCCCTGCCGGTCAGGACGCGGACCCTCGACAGATGGATCAAACTCGCTGCACCCTCAATTTTCTAGAAAGCCGGCCGTCTGCGGCCACCTCAATTTACAAATCGCCGGAGCCGGACATTGTTCACGAGCCCCAGCATTAAAAACATCGCTACAATATTCGAACCGCCGGAACTCATCAGCGGCAGCGGAATGCCCGTGACCGGCATCCGTCCTACCACCATTCCGACATTCACCAACACGTGAAACAACAACAATGCCGCTACGCCCATACAGATATGCATCCCAGCCTTGTCCGGCGCGGTTTGCGCATTTTGAACGATCTGCATCAGCAACAAAAAATACAACCCGAGCGCCACGATGACGCCCACGAACCCGTGCTCTTCGGCGAAGGCCGAAAAGATGAAATCCTTCTGCGACACCGGCAAGAACCGTCCTTGCGTTTGGGTGCCCTTGGTAACGCCGCGCCCCCACAGCGCGCCCGAGCCAACCGCAATTTTCGACTGGATCACTTGGTATCCGGATCCCTTGGGATCCTGATTTGGATCCAGGAAGCTGACCACCCGGGCCCGCTGATAATCCTTCAACACGACCCAATAGCCGATCGGCGCCGCCACGGCTACCAGCACTAAAATCGCCACCGCGTACTGCCAACGAAAACCCGCCAGGAATACCCCGACCCCCAGGATCGGGACGAACGTCAGAGCCGTACCGAGATCCGGTTGAATCATTACCAGGATCAGCGGCAAGCCAACCAGGCTGGCCAGCTTGAGCAAATCCCGAAGCTCCAGCTCCTCGCCCTTCAACTCCGACAGATATCGAGCTACTAAGAGAACTACCACCAGTTTAACGAATTCGGAGACCTGAAGATGAAAGGCCGAAGTGCCGATCCAGCGCCTCGACCCGAAGGCGGTCATTCCGAGGACGAAGGTAGCCACCAGCGTCGCGAGCGCGAGGCCGTAAAAAACGTAAGCTTGCCCGAGCAAGCTATGATAATCGACCAACGTGCCGATCCACAGCGCGACGAACCCGCCCAGAATCCAGATGGCTTGCTTCCACCAGGCTTCGGCGAAGCGCGTGTCCTTGGTGGCGCTGAAGATTTGCAGCACGCCGAGGGCGCAGATGGCGCACACCAGCACCACCATCAGCCAGTCGAAATCGCGAATCGAGCGGTGCGCCGGCATATTTACTGATTCACAGCCGCGCTGGAAACCGGCAGCGTCGGAGGCTGATGCAGCAAATCCGTGGGAACGTGCGCGATTTGCGGCTGCGGCTGCGCCAGGCGGGCCTTCTTGTCGAAATAAGCTTTCAGGACATCGCGCACGATGGGCGCCGCGAGTTGACCATGTACGCCGTTTTCGAAAAACGCGGCCACCACGATCTCAGGATTGTCGCGTGGAGCGAAGCCGACGAACCAGGCGTTGTCCTTCATGTCTTCCGCGACCTTGAACCCGGCTTTGATGGCGCTATTCGAAACCAACTGCGCGCTGCCGGTTTTGCCGCACACGTCGATGCCGGGCAGGCGCGCTCTCCAGCCGGTCCCACCCGGTTCATTCACTACGCCGTACATGCCGGAGATCACCTTTGCGACGTTCTCCAGGTTCACTTCACCGCGGCGGGCTGGTAATAGGTGCACTTCCGGAACGAGGTGCGGCTGAAACCACATTCCACCGATCGCGATTCCACCGATTGCAGAGGCCATTTGGATCGGCGTCACAGTGGTTGCGCCTTGCCCGATGGCGACCGAAATATTTTCGCCGGCAAACCACTTCTCGTGCTGCGTGCGGATCTTCCAACGACGGGAAGGGACTACGCCTTCGGCTTCGTGCGGCAAGTCAATCCCGGTCTTGTGCCCGTAGCCCACCATTTCGGCGTAGTGTGCGATATCGTCGATATCCATCCGGTTACCCACGTTGTAGAAGAACGTGTCGCAGGAATGCACCAGACCCTCGTGCAAACCCACCGTTCCATGCTTGCCCCAGCACTTGTAAAAGTGGCCGTAGAACGTGGCGCCGCCCGGGCAGCTGATGTGGAAATTGTCGTCGATCGCTCCAGTTTCCAGACCCGCCAGCAGCATGATCGGCTTGAAGGTGGAACCGGGCGCCTGCTGCGCCTGGATGGCGCGGTTCATCAGCGGATGAGCGGGATTATCCACCAGATCCTTCCAATCCTTGGATCGGATGCGGCCTGCAAACAGATTAGGATCGAACGCCGGACGGCTCACCATGGCGAGCACTTCGCCGGTTCGCGGATCCAGCGCGACCACAGCACCCCGGCGGTTCTCCAGGGTCAACTCGGCCACCGCTTGCAGATCCAGGTCGATGGTCAATTGCAGGTTCTTACCAGGGATGGCCTCCTTATCATCCAGGACGTGGCGCTCGTTCCCGTAACTATCCACTTCCACGCGCCGCTGCCCGTCCACGCCCATGAGCTGATCGTTGTATTGGCGTTCAATGCCGTCCTTGCCGATCACGTCGCCCTGGTGAAAATTAGCGAATTCCGGCGTGCTCAACTCGGCTTCGCTCACTTCGCCGACGTAGCCGATGACATGCGCCGCCAAGCCATCGCGCGGATACAAGCGGTGCTGGACGTGCACCACTTCCAGCTCGGGAAACGTGTTCGCGTCCTTATGAGAATCGACAAACGCCAGCTCGCCGGGCGTTAGCTCTTCCTTGATCGCAATCGGCTGGTACTGCGGAGCGCCGCGCGACTGAAATCGCCGGACGCGAGCCACCAAGCCGTCATAGTCGATATTCAAGCCTTCCGCGATGGGCCGCAGATGCTCCATCTTCAGGTTTTCGCGCGATAGGTACAGGGTGAAGGAGTCGTGGTTGTCCACGATCACGCGCCCGTCCCGGTCCAGGATTTTACCGCGCGGGGCCAGCACCGGAATCGACTTGACGCTGTTTTCGAGCGCGCGTTCCTGGTAGACCTCCGGGTTGCGAATCTGCAGATCCCAGAAGCCGGTGATCAGGAACAAAAAGACCGCCACCGTGAGATATTGAAAAAACGCGATCTTTTGCGCCGCGAACTTCGCGTCGTCGCGCAGCAGCTGGTTCGCGGAGGCCTGTCCGTCTTCGCGCCCGAGATGAAGTTTCACAATAGCATTCCGCGTTCAGCTAGCCATTTTTAGTTTATCTAAAATCCGGAACAAGGGGAGGGCCACGGCCGCGTTCAAGAGCCCAAAAATCAAGTTTTGCTGTACATCGAAAGTAATAATCTCGCCCAACAGCGCGCGCGCCAGCACCCAATAGAAGAACTGATGGAAGAAGTAGAAGAAGAAAGCCAGGATGAAAGTGACCACCGGGTTTTGAACATCGAAACGCATGCTGACGGAGGCGGCGAAGTATCCCACCAAGGTCTTGACGATCCCATACATGCCGATCGGCTGATGCGACAACGAGTCCTGCACCAGGCCGATGAACGTCCCGTAGAACAACGCCGGAATCGGCCCCCGGTGGCTCAGCGCGAAATGCACCGTGATGAGCAACGGCAGCTCCAGATAGGCAAGAAACGGGATGAAGCGCGGTAAGTAGACCTGCGACAGCACCGCCACCAGCGGGATCGCCACCAGCCACACGAAGCGGAAGCGGTTGGCCGTGTCCTTGCGCGGAGCCTCGCGCAGCAAATGCTCGGTGTACTCCGTCATTGCGTGCTGGGAGGCGGCGTGGCCGGCGGCGGTGGAACAGCCGGCACTGGCTTCGCAACCGAGGGCGCTGCACCAGCGCTGGGCACACTGGATGGCTGAGCGGTGCCGGCCGTTGCCGGAGTGCCATGAATCGAGGGAATCTTCGTGAAGTCAGGAGGCTTCGAGCCTGGTATGCCCTCGCCAAACACGTGCTTCTGATCCACGCCAGCCTGTTTGTAAATGGCCCGCAGGCGGTCGGCATCGGTGGCCGAGGCGCCCGGCTGTGGAGCGCCCTGCGGAGTTTCGCTGGCGGCATCGGCAGGCAACGGCAGAATGCGATAGCCGGGAGCAGCCAGTTCCCCGGCCGGCACTTCCTGATGGACGCCCTGCAAGACGATCAGTACCTCTTCCGCTCCGCCCTGCATCCCGCTGGGCGTTACATAAATCTCTTTGAACGTCTTGCCGTTTTGGACCGCGGCCACTTGGCCCACCGGAAAGCCTTTCGGGAAAATCCGATCGTCGCCGGAAGTGTAAAACCATTCGCCAACATCGACGCGCTCTTCGTTCTGGACATAGTCGATCAAACATTCCCCGTGCCCTTGTCCTTTGAGCGTGCCGTGGATGCGGTTCTTTTGCGAAATCACGCCCGCGGCGAAGGTCGGGTCGGTGATCAACATCACCAGAGAAGCGGTGGGATACGCATCCACCACTTTCCCCACGATGCCGTCCGGGGTGACCACCGCCATGCCGCTCTCCACCCCGCTGGTTGACCCGCGGTCGACGAACACCACTTTCGAGTTGGCGCCGGTGCCGTTCCCGATGACGCGCGCGGCGACGGTTTTGGAAGGCGATCGCGCTTCAAACACGCTCAATGCGCGGGCCCGGTCGGCGGTGGCTAGCTCGTTCTTCAGGTAATTGTTCTCGATCTTGAGCTGGCCGTTTTCGCGCTGCAGCTTGACGTTCTCGCCGTGCACGTTCAACAGAACGAAATAGTCTTCAACGAATCCCCAGGTGTAGCGGCGGACCAGCTCGAGGCCCTGCTCAACCGGAGTTACCGCCGTGACGGCCCAAACACGGATGAGCGGAATATCGCGATTGGTTCTGACCTGATAGGCAATCAGCAGCAACTGCGCCGTGATCACAATCAACAGCACCGTGAGGTGGCGGTAGCGGCTGAGAAAAAAATCCATAACTTACATCACGTTGCCCACGCACGAACCGTGGCGCACGCACGAACCGTGGCGCACGCACGAACCGTGGCGCACGCACGAACCGTGGCGCACGCACTCCTGCGTGCGGCTTTGGCACTCGTGCCAACGCTCTTTACTCAATAGCCACTCGACGGAGCAATTTGAAGTCCGTCAACATTTTGCCGGTTCCCAGCACCACGCTCGCCAGCGGGTCCTCGGCGATCGATACCGGCAGCCCGGTTTCCTCGCGAATGCGCTTATCTAGATTCTTCAACAACGCACCGCCTCCGGTCAAAACAATTCCGCGATCGCTGATGTCGGCGCTCAACTCGGGCGGCGTCCGCTCCAGCGCCACGCGAATGGCATTCATGATGGTCGCCACGCACTCCGCCAGCGCCTCGCGGATTTCGCTATCGTCGATGGTCAGCGTTTTCGGCACGCCCTCAATCAAATTCCGCCCTTTAATTTCCATCGTCAGCGGCCGGTCCAAAGGATAGGCCGAGCCGATCTGAATCTTGATCGCCTCGCCGGTTCGCTCGCCGATCAGCAGATTGTACTTGCGCTTTAGATACTGCATGATAGCTTCGTCCATGGCGTTGCCTGCGACGCGCACCGAACGCGAGTAGACGATGCCGGACAGCGATATAACGGCCACATCCGTGGTGCCGCCTCCGATATCGACTACCATGTTGCCCGATGGCTCGGTCACAGGAAGCCCCGCGCCGATGGCCGCCACCATGGCCTGTTCCACCAGGTGCACCTCGCTCGCCTTGGCGCGATAAGCGGAGTCGATGACAGCGCGCTTTTCCACCTGCGTGATCTCGCTGGGAACGCCGATCACAATGCGCGGATGCACCAGCACCTTGCGGCCGTGCGCCTTCAGGATGAAGTAGCTGAGCATGCGCTCGGTGACTTTGAAATCGGCGATCACGCCGTCCTTCATGGGGCGAATGGCGACGATATTACCGGGCGTGCGGCCCAGCATGTCTTTGGCTTCTTTGCCTACCGCCTCCACTTCACCGTTGGTCTTGTTGATGGCCACAATGGACGGCTCGTTCACAACAATTCCTTTGCCTTTGGCGTAAACCAGCGTGTTGGCAGTCCCAAGATCGATGGCCAGATCAGACGAGAATAAGCTAAACAGCGAACGCAGGTTCATTTAGAGACTCTTCCGGGTCCTTCAACTCGCGCGAGAGGCATTGCCACACGCATTTTCCAGTGTTGCAGAATTTACAGCGGGAGGCGCTCTGACGATCCAGTCAAAAGCGTATCATATTGAACGTTCTGCATCAATTATTTCAGCGAACACTGGAACAGCTTTGCTGTGCCGGCCCGCGCCTGTGCCAGAATCAAGGTACGTGATCACGCGGCGAACATTCGCGCTCGGTGGACTCGCCAGCGGGCTCGGGACGCTGGCGGCTTGCGGCTCCAGGAAAGCGAGCGGCTTTCCGGGCTATGCCTTCGTCGCCAACCAGGACGGCGGCGCCATCGCCGCGGTGGACCTTCAGGTTTTCGCGGTGGCCCGGCACATCCGGATCGACGGTTCGCCAACCGCGGTGCTGGCACATCCCCAGCTTGGCCGCGTGTATGCCCTGACGCCCGATACCGGCTCGGTCCATGAAATTCTCACCGGGAACCTCACGTTTTCCCATAAGCTGCGGGTGGCCGCCACAGCTTTGCAGATGCGTCTCGCTCCTCAAGGTGACGCGCTGTTCGTGCTCTGCCGGAAACCCCGGCAATTGGTTCGCGTGGCGCTTGATCCGATGCGGATCGACTGGACTCTGCCGCTGGCTGACGACCCGGCCGATTTCGATGTGTCCCCCGACGAAACCACCGTTGCCATCAGCTCCGGCGCCGGATGTTCCATCACGCTCGTCGACGTGCTGAATCGCCGCGCCTCCGCGCGCATTCGCACTACGGGCGAAATCGGGCTGGTTCGATTTCAACCGTCGCACGGCGACGCCGCGCGCGCGCAATCGGATTCGCGGCAACTGATCGCGGCCAATGTCAGCCAGCGCTTGCTGTCGATTTTCGACGTGCCTCGAGCCCGCCTGATGGTGAACCTGCCGCTCGCCGTGCGGCCCGATCACCTGTGCTTTAAAGCCGACGGCGGCCAGGTATTTGTTACCGGAGAAGGCATGGACGGCGTGGTGGTGGTTTACCCATACTACACGCCGCAAATTGGCCAGACCGTGCTGGCAGGTCACAACCCCGGCGCGATGGCGGTATCCACATCGCCGGGCTATTTGTTTGTCGCGAACCCCAAATCCGCCGATGTCAGCATCCTCGACATCGAAACCGGCAAAGTCCTGGCTGTGACGCCGGTGGGCACGGAGCCTTCCTCGATCACCATCACTCCGGATGACAAGTACGCGCTGATCCTGAATCAGGCATCCGGCGATATGGCGGTCATTCGAATCGCAAACGTAACCGCCGCCCGCTGGAAGAAGGGCCCGCTGTTCATGCTGATTCCAGTGGGATCGAAGCCGGTGAGCGCGGCCGTGGTCGCCATATAATTGTGGCGCACGCTTTAGCGTGCCGCGTCGGCACTCGTGCCGACGCCATTAGAACGTGAACTCTTCAATCAGCGGCGGCCTCTGGTCGTAATCGCTATAGCGGATCCATTTCGGCTTCACCACGAAGTAGGCGATACCGGGCCAGCTCAGCCGGTCGGGACCATCAGGCCACGCGGCGAAGTACACTTGCTGATATCGCGCGAGTTCGGTTCCCATCGGTTTTAGAGCCGCGCCTTCCAATTGGATGGTGATCTCAGGCCGATCTCCTAGTCCAATCACGAAAGAAGCGGCCGGATTCCCGAGCAGGTTGGCATGTTTGCGCGAGCTCGCCACCGTATCGAAGACGATTTCCAACTCGCGCGTCACGGCAACGCCAACCAGCGCCGACTGCGGAACGCCCGTGGGTGAGATGCTTCCCAGCACGCCGAGCTTTTGCCCGGCCATGAATTTGAAAAGGTCCTCTTTGGTCATTGGTTTGCCAAACGTGACGCTGAGTTCCAAGCCGCGTTGACGATCGCGAGCGCCGCTATGGCCGCGGTCTCCGCCCGAAGAATCTCGTGGCCCAGCGAAACCGGAACCCAGCCGGCGTTAGCCACGATCAATGCACGCTCGCGATCGGTCCAGCCGCCCTCCGGACCCAGCAACAGTGCGACGGAATCACCCGCGTGCCGGGATGCAGGCAACGCCGGCAACATCGGCGGAGCAGCGCTCTGGGCACCTTGGGCCTCTTCGAGCAAATAGCGGTAATCGGCCTCGAGCCCGAGAGCTTCCACCAACTCAGCGGCAGCGTGAATCTCGGGCAATCGTGCGCGCCGCGATTGCTCGCTGGCTTCCTTCGCGATCCGGTTCCATCGCATTGAGCGTTTCTCGGCGCCTTGTCTCAAACCCTTTTCCGTGCGTTCCGTTTCCAGCGGGATAATCCGTTCAACTCCCAACTCGGTGGCCTTCTCGACGATCCATTCGAAGCGCTCAAAGCGGACCAAGGCCGCCAGCAGGATCGTGCGCACCACAGGCTCAGCGGCCGTCAACCGCTCCAGAACTGCAAATGAAACCAGGTCCTTGCGGGCGCTCTCCACCTCGGCCAAATAGACGCAGTGATTGTCCGATATCTCGAACTGCTGCCCAGGCTCCACGCGCAGCACGCGCGCCAGGTGGTGGGCATCCGGTCCAGTGATCCGCGCGCGTCCCGATTGCACGGCATCCACGAAGAATCGGCGGCGGGCCATGTAGCTACTCTAAGCCATCATGCCCACTGCAGTTTTTGCTACGCTGCTCGTTAGGACCCTAATCCAGCTTCGGAGCCTCCTGAAGCTTTCCTCGGAGCGGCTGTTGCGACGCATTCGAAGACCCGACCGTTGGTATCTCGCTGGCGCGTTGCTGATTCTTTTGATCGTCAGCATCGTTTCTTACCGGGATTGGGCTGATTTTCAGCTGAGCGCTCCTCAAGTTCAGCACGGCCGCGCGCTTCTGCAACAGATCGAGCAGGTAGTGTCATCCGTCAAGGACGCCGAGACCGGTGAGCGAGGGTTCGTGCTGACCGGCAATCCCGATTATCGGCGGGTATATGACCAAGCCGTCGCTGCGCTGCCCTCGGAACTCCAGAGCTTGCATCGGCTGGTGGCCGAAGACCCGCCGTTGCGCACGAGGGTGGCGACACTCGATGGCCTGATCACCGAAAAGCTCGCGGAGTTGAAAGAGACCGTTACGCTGCGCGAGAACGAAGGATTCCAAGCCGCGCTCGATGTGGTACAGACCAATCGCGGCCAGCAGGCCATGGATGAGATTCGAAAACTTGGAGCGGATCTGCAGAACGAAGTCTACCGGAGCCTGCAGCAAGGTATTCGGGAACGTCAGGATCAGGGATCGCGTGCGAGACTGGCTTCGGCATTCGGAGGACTGGTGCTGTTTCTGTTTCTGCTTCTGGCAACCTTCGATATTGGCCGCGCCACTGCCGAACGCGATCGTTTAATTGTCGATCTGCAGGCCGCCAACGACCGTACCACCGCCAGCCGCGATCTGCTGCACACCACGCTTACCAGTATTGGCGACGCCGTTATCACCACCGATGACGCCGGCCGGGTGACTTTCATGAACGGTGTGGCCGAGGAACTAACCGGGTGGAAGCAAACCGAGGCGGCGGGACGGCCACTCGACAACGTGTTCTCGATCGTGAACGAAGACACTCGCCGGACGGTCTCCAATTCGGCTTTGAAGGCGCTGCGGGAAGGAACCATTTCCGGGCTCGCGAATCACACGGTGCTCCTGTCGCGCGACGGCTCCGAGTGCCCGATAGACGACAGCGCCGCGCCAATCCGCGACGCTCAAGGAAAAGTTATTGGAGCGGTGCTGGTGTTTCGCGATATTTCAGAGCGCCGCCAGACGGAAGAACAAACCCGGCGTTTGAACCAGGCGCTAGTCCGAACCAACCACGATTTGCAGCAATTCGCCTATGCCGCGTCACACGACTTGAAGGAGCCTTTGCGCACCGTCGCTACCTGTCTGCAGCTCGCGCGCAGAAATTATTACGGCAAGGTGCTCGACCAGGAAGCCACACAGCTCATCGACGTGGCGGTTACCGGAGCGCAGCGGATGCACGCGCTGGTGGAGGCGCTGCTCGAATACTCGCGAGCGGGCGAAGTGTCCGAAGCGATGAGCGAAGCAGTGCCGGTTGAAAGAGTGGTTCGGGATGCAATTACCAATCTGCAGAGCTCGATCGCGGAAACCAACGCCTCGGTCTCGTTCGAACGGCTTCCCGTGGTGACGGCCAATCCGCTGCACCTGGCGCAAGTGTTTCAGAACCTCATCGGCAATGCATTGAAATACCGGTCGGACAAACCTCCCGAGATCAAGGTGAGCGCGCGCGAGCAGGAGCCCTACTGGGTATTCACGGTAGAGGACAACGGCATAGGAATTAAGCCCGAATATCAGGCGCAGATCTTTGGAATCTTCAAGCGCCTGCACGGACAAGAATATCCGGGCACCGGAATTGGACTGGCCATTTGCAAGAAGATCGTGGACCGGCACGGGGGCGCCATCTGGGTGGAGTCGGAGCTGGGCAAAGGTTCGCGTTTCTCATTCACGCTGCCGCGCGCCGCGCGAGATCCTTTGCGGGCCAGGTCCTCCGCGGCCCCTGGGGATCGAGCATAATAGCCCTGAGACATGATCGCCTTCCTTCGCGGCAAGCTGCTGGAAAAACATCCCAACCAAATCATCGTCGATACGGCCGGCGTCGGATATGACGTCGTGATTCCGATCTCCACATTCTCAGCGCTGCCCGAGGCCGGCGCCGACGTCGCCCTGCGGATTCATACTCACGTCCGCGAGGATGCGCTCGCGCTGTTCGGCTTCTTGACGCCGGAGGAGAAGGGTGTGTTTGAGAAGCTGATCTCGGTGAGCGGCATCGGGCCCACGCTCGCGATTAAAGTGCTGTCCGGTTTGGCCACGGCGGCGCTCATCGACGCGATTCGGGGTGGGCAGGTGGAGCAACTGGTGCGCATCCCGGGCGTCGGAAAAAAGACCGCCGAGCGCATGGTGCTGGAGTTGAAGGACAAGTTGGAAGGTCTGGGAGGCGGTGCGCTGCCCGCCGTTTCTTCCCGGACCGAGCCTGCGCTCAGCGCTCTCGAACAGGACGTGCTTTCCGCGCTGCTGAATCTGGGATGTCAACGCGGCGCAGCCGAGGCCGCCGTGCGCAAAGCCAAAACCGCCGAGCCGGCCTCCGCCTTTGAGCCTCTGTTTCGCAAGGCGCTGGAGCTGGTGCGATAACACCGCGGCTGTGGCGCACGCACTCGTGCGTGCCGCGTTCACACTCGTGTGAACGTTGTTCAAAACCGGAAAGGTTTACTGAACCGCGCACGTCAGTAAGCGGAGCCGCTTGCTAATCTAGAACCACGTGCGTGAGACCGGGATCGCATCGCCCTCGCCGCTGGAAGGCGAACGTCAATTCGAAGCTGCCCTGCGTCCCACCCGATTGGCCGATTTCACCGGCCAGCCGAAGCTCAAGGAGAACCTCTCCATCGCTATCGAGGCTGCCAGAAAGCGCGGCGAAGCGATGGATCACGTGCTGCTCTATGGACCGCCAGGCTTGGGCAAGACCACCCTGGCAACGATCATCGCCGGCGAATTGGGCGTGGATTTCGAACAGACCTCCGGCCCGATTCTCCAGAAGAAACTGGACCTGACTGGCGTTCTTACCAATATTCGTCCACGTCAGGTTTTCTTCGTCGACGAGATTCATCGTTTGCTTCCGGATGTGGAGGAAATCCTATACGCCGCCCTGGAAGACTTTCGCATGGACATTTTGATCGGTACCGGGCCCGGCGCACGTACGCATTCCATTGCGATCCCCCACTTCACCGCGATTGGCGCCACTACGCGGCAAGGTCTGGTGAGCGCTCCCCTGCGCGGCCGCTTCGGCCTGGTGTTGCGGCTGAATCATTATGGTGTCGCCGAGTTGACGGCCATCGTGGAGCGGTCCGCGAAGCTGCTCGGTGTGACCCTGGACCTCGACGGCGCCGAGGAGATCGCGCGACGCAGCCGCGGCACTCCGCGCATCGCTAACCGATTGTTGCGCCGCGTCAGGGATTACGCGCAGGTTCGCGCCGAAGGACACATCGATTTGCGGGCGGCCACCAGCGCCCTGGATTTGCTGGAGGTGGATCGTTTCGGCTTGGACGAGATCGACCAGAAGATCATGCTGACGCTGCTTGAGAAATACGGCGGCGGCCCGGTGGGCGTGAACACCATCGCCGCCTCCATCGACGAGGAGGCCGACACCATCGAAGAAGTCTACGAGCCGTATCTCATGCAGCTCGGCTTCATCGACCGCACTCCACGCGGCCGCATCGGCACCGGTCGGGCGTTCGAATATTTCAAGATCCCGCGCCGCGCGCGCGGCGGCCTGCAGAGCGACCTGTTTTGAAATCCGTTTATCTGGGCCTCGGCTCGAATATTGGCGATCGCGAGGCCAACCTCCGGGAAGCGCTGGAACGCCTGGAAGCCGCGGGGATCCGCGCGGCGCGGCGGTCATCGCTCTATGAGACCGAACCGCTGGAGCTTCGCGATCAGCCCTGGTTCTTGAATGCCGTCGTCGAAGTGGAGACGGATTTATTTCCTCTTCAGCTGCTCGGGTGCATTCAGAACATCGAGCGCGAGATGGGCCGCCAGCGCGTGACGCCGAAAGGCCCGCGCAACATCGATATCGATATCTTGTTTTACGGCCGGAGTGTGATCGATACGGCTGAACTCCATATTCCTCACCCCAGCATCGCGCAGCGCCGCTTCGTCCTGGAGCCTCTTTCGGAAATCGCTCCTGAGCTTCGGCATCCACTGAACGGAAAGGCCGCGCGAGAGATGCTGGCCGCCGCCAAAGCCGATGCCGATCCACAAGCAATCCGGCGATTGAACATCACCCTTTGAGAAGCCATTCGCGGTGTTGCGCGGTCATCTTCTCAGCGGCCAGCCGCAGCACCAGTCTCGGAGCGCTGGCCCTCCAGTCGTCCAGAAATCGGATCGTTTCGCGCGGCCTCTTCGGATAAGTCTCCTTCAACAGCCAACCGACGCCCTTGCGAACCAGGTCCTCGGTGTCATCGCGCAACAGGCCGCAAATTTGAAAGATCGTCTCTGTGCTGCGGCCCCGCTTGGCTTCCTGGATCAGCGAAACCGCCGCCGCCCGGCGCTTCCAGCGATTCTTCGATTTCGTCCAGCGCCCCAGCTTGGCCATCAGCTCCGGCCGATTTGCGATCGACGCCGCGATCAACCAGGTGCCGACGCCGTCGCAATGCCCCCAGTTCTTTACGTAGCGATCGATCCACTGTTCGAACATTGCAAACTCACGCTGGCCGCACACTTTGGCGAATCGCCGGTAGACGTAACAGACCACACTGCCCTCCTCCAGCACGCCGCTCTTCCACAGTTCAGTGACGAAGCGATCGCGCTCGGCCACGGGCCACGGCTTCAATTCGCGATAGGCCAGCCGCGCGAACTCGCGAACTTGCGGCGCCTGGACTCCATGAGGCTGAACCGGCTCCCTGAAAAACCGGCGCACGCCAGAGGCAAATTCCGGATCCGCGGCGGCCTTCAATCGGGCTCGCGTGGCTTTCAATAAGGCTGCAACTTCGTCCGCCATTTCTTTTGCGGACTACTCCCGGCAAATCCCGCGCTCGCTGCTCTCGATGAACTTCACCAGGTGCCGCGTGTGCTCCGTATCCAGCTCCGATGTAATCCGCGCCAGTGCATCCTTCAGCTTCAGGCCGGACCGATAGAGGATTCTGTACGCCGATTTGAGAGCCGCGATCTCTTCGCCGCTGAATCCCGCGCGCTTCAGCCCGACCACGTTCAGCCCATTCGGCCGCGCGTTGAAATCGGTGTACAGGAAAAACGGCGGGGCATCCAGGTTGACGCGCGAATTGCCGCCGATCATCGCCAGGCGCCCGATCTTCGAGTATTGGTGAATCACCACGCCGCCCGAGATGAAAGCCTGATCCTCCACGTGCACGTGACCCGCCACCAACGCGCAGCTCGCGATCACGCAATTGTTTCCAATCACGCAATTGTGCGCGATATGGCCGGAAGTCATGATGTAGTTGCCGTCGCCGATGGTGGTGACGCTCTCGGGTTGCGTGCCGCGCGAGACGGTGTAATGCTCGCGGATGATGTTGCCGTCGCCAATCCGCAGATAGCTGCGCTGGCCGGTGAAGTTCTTGTCCAGCGGATCGGTCCCCAGCACCGTGCCGGCCGAGATCTCGTTGCGCTCGCCGAGCGTGGTCCAGCGTTTCACGAAAACGTACGGCTCCAGGCGGCAGAACGCTCCGATCGCCACGTCTTCTTCAACGATCGCGAATTCGCCAATGCGGGCCTGCGGGCCGATACATGCGTGCGGATGAACGCGCGCGGTGGAAGCCACGGTGGCCGACGGATCAACTGGCATCCCCAATTTTACGGAGCCGGCTGCATATGGAAGCGGCCGAACCACGCCGCTTTCCCGATCACGTGGCCATCCATCGCTTTCAGCAAATCGTCGCGCGTCGTGTTGGCCGGCAGATCCAGCTTGGTATCCAAAGCATAAAACTCGAACACGTAGTGATGGATCGGCCCCGGACCGGCGCCCGGTCCAAAATACGCGCCTGGATTTCCCCCACGCGCCGCAATGCCCGGACCGTTCCGCGTGCCATCCGGAAGATCGCCGGCCGCGAGTCCTTCCGGCAATCCCTTAGCTGTTCCGGGAATGTTGAACGCGGACCAGTGGAGAGTATCGACCGTTGTTTTCATCGACGAATTCTCGACATCGTGAAAGATCACCGCGTAGGTTTGCAAGCCTTCCGGAGGCGCAGCTGGATTTCCACCCAAGCTCCAGTGAAACTCGAAAGCCGGCGACTTGTTGTCGCCGCGTCCGGAATACTTCATGGGCACTTCTCCGCCATCGGGCCATGCCGTAGACGTAACCGAAAGTACCAGGCGCGGCGGAGGCGGACCGCCCTTTCCCGCTCCTCCCCCTGGCGCTGGCGGCTGCGCCGTTACGATCAGGCAAAATGACAAGACGGCGACCACCGAAAACAAAGCTCGTTGGATAATCTTCATTCGATTTATCATACAGGAGTGCGCGTCGCTGAAATCGCAGATTACCTGAAGGCCGGCTTCGAAGGCGCTGGCGATCTCGACATCACCGGCGTCGCGCCGCTGGAATCCGCCGGACCACGCGAGATAGCTTTTATCGGCAGCCGGAAAGCGGCCGCGCAAGCCGATGATTCACGCGCTGGCTGTCTCTTGGTGACTCGCGAATTCCCCGCGGGCCGGACCATCATTCGTGTTGACGATCCGCGCGGCGGCTTGGCCAGCGTGATCGCGTTGCTCTATCCGCCGCCCCCCATGACGCCTGGCGTGCATCCCACGGCCGTCATTGCGCCAGACGCCGGTATCGCGCCATCGGCAGCCATCGGACCGCATGTGATCATCGGCGCTGGAGCCCGGATCGGAGAGCGCGCCAATATCGGACCAAGCTGCACCATCGGGGCGGGCACGCGCATTGGCGCCGACGGCCTGCTGCACCCGAACGTCACCATCTACGAGCACGTCAGCATTGGCGACCGCGTGGTGCTGCACTCCGGTTGCGTGCTGGGAGCCGACGGTTTCGGATTCGTGCGCGGCCCGGACGGCTATCGCAAGTTCCCGCAGATCGGCCGCGTGGAGATTGGCGATGACGTGGAGATCGGCGCCAATTCCTGCGTCGATCGCGCCGCGCTCGGCGTCACGCGCATTGGAGACGGCGTCAAGCTCGACAACCTGGTCCACATCGGACACAACTGCAGCATCGGAAAGCATGTCGTTATCGCCGCGCAGACCGGGCTCTCGGGCGGTGTGGTGGTGGAAGACTACGCGGTGATCGGCGGACAAGTTGGAATTGGAGACAAGGCTCGCATTGAAACCGGCGCGGTGCTTGGTTCCGGCTGCGGAATACTGACGTCCAAAATCGTTCGTAAAGGCCAAGTGGTGTGGGGAACTCCGGCGCGCCCTCTTAAGGAATATCTGGAGCAGCTTGCCAGCCTCTCGCGCCTGCCGAAGCTTCGCAAGGAGATCGCAGAGCTGGAAAAAAAGCTGCGCGATCGCGCGACCGGTTAACCCGCCGCGTGCGCCCGGCCACAAGGTTTATGCACCATGCCGGCGCTGCGTAGCAGAATTGCGTTCGCTTCCTCAACCAAACGCTGGAGATGCGTCATGTGCAACCGCGCTTGAACCTGTCCGGCCGGCAGGGTCATCTCCAGATAGTAGGCAATGGCCTCAATGGAGCTCAGCGGCTGGCGCAACTCGTGAACCAATTCACGCAGTCGCTCGTCAGGCGACGCAGCCGGCAAGGGAGCCTCTAGAGGATGGGAGTTTTCAGCGAGAACCGCGACAGCAGCAGACATGGTGTTTTGGCATTCCCTTTCGCATGCTCACAGACCAATACGAACCAGCGAGCATGATCAACCGCACTCAATGGGGGAAATCGTTTTATACCGCCAAACTCATGCGCGCGTCAAGGGAATCTTTTAAAAAACTTTACTCAGCTTCCGATCGTCACTTGGCCGACACCAAACGCGCGATGCCGAATGCCACCGCTGCGGCCAACCCGCCGATCAGAGCCGTCCGAGCAGCACTCGATCCAGGTGAGGTTCCGGTGTAATGCCCTTTCACCGCGCCGAACGCGGCCAGCGCGATGATGGTCGCGATCACCGAAGCGATCAGCGCCGAGTACGCCGAACTCATCAACATGTAAGGGGCCAGCGGAATCAAACCGCCCGCGATGTACGCTCCCGCAATCGTGCTCGCGCTGCGCAGGGCGCGTTTGGGGTCCGGCTCCTCCAGCCCCAACTCGAAGCGCATCATGAAATCGATCCACTGTTTGGGCCGTTGCCGCAGCGAGTCGACGATGGGGACGGCCTCGGCGTGCGTCAGGCCGTAGGTCTCGAAAACCTCCAGCACCTCGCGCGCTTCCTCGTCGGGAATCTCCTCCACCTCGCGCTGCTCGCGCCGCAATTCACTCGCGTAGTGATCGGCATCGTTGTTCGCCGCCAGGTAGCCGCCCAGACCCATGGCGATGGAGCCGGCCGCGATCTCCGCCAGCCCCGCCACTACAATGATGCGCGTGGTGGTGTCGGCGCCGGACAAACCCGCCGCTAGCGCGAAAGGAACGGTGAGTCCATCGGCCATCCCAATAACGACGTCGCGTACGAATTCTGACGCAGTGAAATGCGATTCAACGTGCGGCGTTTGCGGCATATTTCTTCAAGTATCGTCCAGTGTACGAATTCTTGGCTGCCGCAATTTGATCGGGAGTGCCTTCCGCCACAATCTGCCCGCCGCGCTCGCCGCCCTCGGGCCCCAGATCGATCACCCAATCGGCGCTGCGG
>Ga0302325_10005720_pt1 | contig 28172 bp, 26 predicted proteins | sample Palsa_T0_2_FD_201948 | JGI IMG/M metagenome (GOLD analysis project Ga0302325, IMG submission 201948) | Peat permafrost microbial communities from Stordalen Mire near Abisko, Sweden - Palsa_T0_2 | ecosystem: Environmental > Terrestrial > Soil > Palsa > Peat permafrost | place: Sweden: Abisko... | reverse complement strand
AGCCGGTTCCCTCCTTCGGCGATCCGCGCGCGCGCGTGCTGATCGTCGGCCTCGCGCCCGGAGCGCACGGCAGCAACCGCACCGGGCGTCCGTTTACGGGCGACGCCTCCGGTGCGTTTCTCTACCCAGCCCTTTATCGCGCTGGGTTCGCCTCGCAACCCGATGCGGTCGATCGCAACGACGGCCTGCGGTTGCGCGACTGCTTGATCACCGCGGCCGCGCGCTGCGCGCCGCCGCACAACAAACTGACGCCGGCCGAGCTGCGCAACTGCTTTCCTTATCTCGTCGAAGAGTTCGACGCGCTCCCGCGCCTGCGCGTCGCAATCGCGCTCGGCGCCATCGCTTTCAGCGCGGTCGTCAAGCTGCTGCGGGAGCGCGACTTCGAATTCGACGCTCGGCGCGCCGTCTTCGCCCATGGCGCCGAGCTGCGCGCGGCCAAGGGCCGGCGCGCGATCCTGACGATCGCTTCGTACCACCCGAGCCGGCAGAACACCAACACCGGAAAGCTCACGGTGCCGATGTTCGACGCGATCTTCAGCCGGGCGAACGCGGTTCTGGAACGTGGGGCCTCTTGAGCGAGAGGTGGAGATCGCGCAAGAGCTGCTCGGGGACCGGACTCGGCGCATCCATCATCACGTCGCGACCGGCCTGATTCTTCGGAAACGCGGTGATCTCGCGCAGGTTCTCCTCGCCGCAAACGATCATCACGATGCGATCGATGCCGAGCGCCATGCCGCCGTGCGGCGGCGCGCCGTACTCGAGCGCGCGCACGAAGAAACCGAATCGCTGCTCGACGTCGTCGGGCGTTAACCCGAGCATCGCAAAGATCTTCCGCTGTTCCTCGGCTCTGTGAATGCGGATCGATCCCGACCCGAGCTCGTAGCCGTTGAGCACCATGTCGTAGTGCTGCGCGCGCATCTGCATCGGGGCGCGATCGATGAGCTCCCAGTCGCCGGGCGCGGGCGCGGTGAACGGATGGTGCGCCGGCACCGGCTTGTGAGTTTCCTCGTCCAACTCTAGATATGGGAAGCCCGTCACCCACGCAAATGCATACGCGTCGGGATCGCGCAATCCGCAGCGCTCGCCGATCTCGTTGCGCATCTTCCCTGCTACCGCATACGCCGCGTCTTTCGCGTCGGCGAAGAGGAGCAGCGCGTCGCCCGTCTCCGCGCCCGACGCCACGCGGACGCCTTCGATCTGCGCGTCGTTCAGAAAACGCGCCGCCGACGATTTGGGGCCGTCGCTCCCGAGCGCGATCCAAACCATCCCTTTCGCGCCGAACTGCTTCGCCGTCTCGGTGAGCGCGTCGAAATCGCGCCGCGAAAGCGCCGCGCCGCCAGGGTACCGTAGCGCGACGACCGCGCCGCCGCTCTCGAGCGCCGATCGGAAAACGACGAACTCCGTCTCGCCGAAGAGCGAGCCGACGTCGCCGAGCTCGAGACCGAAGCGAAGATCCGGCTTATCGAGGCCGTATTTGGCGAGCGCCTCCTGATGCGTGAGACGCGGAAACGGCGGCAGCTCGATCCCCAACACGGTGCGCCAGACGTGCCGCATGCACGATTCCATCACGTCGAGCACGTCCTCTTGCGTGCAGAACGAGAGCTCGACGTCGAGTTGGACGAACTCGACGAGCCGATCGGCGCGCGGATCCTCGTCGCGCATGCAGCGTGCGATCTGCATGTACTTGCCGAAGCCCGAGATCATCAGGATCTGCTTGAGCAGTTGCGGCGACTGCGGAAGGGCGTAAAATTCGCCGGGATAGATTCGGCTCGGAACGAGGTAGTCGCGCGCCCCCTCGGGCGTCGACTTGATCATCAGCGGGGTCTCGATCTCGAGGAAATCGCGTGAGTCGAAGAAGTCACGCATCGCCTTGACGATGCGATGGCGCGTGCGCAAGTTGCGCTGCATCCGCGGCCGGCGCAGGTCGAGATAGCGGTACTCGAGGCGAAGGTTCTCGTCGACCGCTTCGTCGGAGTTTACCTGGAAGGGCGGCACCTGCGATCGGTTGAGCACTTCGAGCGCGCCGATCGCCACCTCGACGTCGCCGGTCTCCAGGCGCGGATTCTCCGTACCAGCGGGACGCCGCCGGACCGTGCCGCAGACGCGCAGCACGTCTTCGTGGCGCAGGTGCTCGGCTTCGCCGAAACTCGCATGCTGCGGATCGAAGACGATCTGCGCTACGCCCGTATGATCGCGCAGGTCGACAAAAATCAAGCCGCCGTGATCGCGGCGGCGGTTCACCCAGCCGTACAGCTCGACCTCGGCGCCTTCGTCGCCGGCGCGCGGCGAGCCGCACGTCATCCTATCCGGCATCGCGCGCCTCCTTGATGCCGGAGACGTAGTAATACTGCAAGAGCAGCTCGCGCGCGAGGCGCGAGCGTGACCCACGCCGGTCGATATAGCCGAGCAGGTGCGGCATTCGCGTGAGCAGCGAATGGGCGCCGAGCGAGAACGGCGTCATGCCGAGCTTGAGCATCACCTCGAAGTCGGGGTGCTTGCGATAAAAACGCGCCGTGGAGCGCCCTGCGAGCCGCATCTTCTCCTTTTGATCTTCGTATCCGACGTCTTGACAGTGATAGTTGACGGCGAGCGGCTCGTAGCAAATCTCGATGCCGGCGCGCTGTAAGCGATACCCGAGCTCTAAATCCTCGTGACCGTAGCCGGTGAAGCTTTCGTCAAAACCGCCGACGCGAACGAGATCGTCGCGCGCGACTGAGGCATTGCCGGTGAGAAAATAGAGCCACGAGAGCTTTTTTCGCGACGGCGGGTGCAGATGCCCGCGCTCCTCCGGACGATCGCGCTTGACGAGGTACTCCTGCAGATCCTTGACCTGCACTTCGAGTCCGACCACGGCGATGCCGCGCCGTTCGCGGTGGCGGCCCAAATGAATCGAAAGCAGATCGGGCGACGCCAAGATATCCGCATCGTTGAAGAGCACGATCTCGCCGCGTGCCGCGGCGATGCCGGCGTTGCGCGCCGCGGCGCGCCCGCCGTACGCGCCGGGGAGGTGGCGCACCGCGGGATGGTCGGCGCGCAGCGCGGCGAGGTATTCGGCGGTTCCGTCGGTCGAGTTCGAATCGCAGACGAGCAGCTCGTATCGCGACGGGTCGAGATCCGCAGCGAGCAGCGTGGGCAGCACCTCGACGAGCGTGTCGCGGCGGTTATACGTCGGAATGACGACCGAAATATCGAGCACGCTACCCGCCGTTCATCAGCGCGGCGACTCCGCCGACGATCTCGCCGGTGAATCGATCGCGCTCCACCGCATCGTCGTTCGGTGGCTTGCGAACGAGCACGTGCGGCACGCCGTACGGCGACCACTCCTGCGAGTTGAGCCGGAAGTAGCGATGCTCGAAGGCAACGACGGTCGGCCGGTGCACCGCGCTTGCGACGTGCGTCGCACCCGTATCGACCGTTACCACGACGCGTCCGTGCTCCAGCACCGCCGCCCACTCGTGGAACGGCAGGCCGCGAAGCAGCCGCGCGACCGACGGACGCCGCTCGAACTCGCCCGCGAGCTGCTCGCAATCGTCGGCACAGGTGATCACGACGGGCGCGAGCTCCGCGAGTCGATCGACGATCCCGAGGGTTCCCTCCAGCGTGCTGCCGTCCGCGAACCATCGCCGCCCCAGGTGGAGCACGATTGGGCCGCGCGGCAAGTCTCGCGTGAGGATGCGATCCGCTTCGGTCACGTCGAGACGCAGCGCGGTCACCCGCGTGTGCGCGCCGGCGAGCGCGACTAGATCGAGCAGCTGGACGACTTCATGGCGTACTACGCGATCCGGGTTGCGGTCGCACAGCTCGGGATCGGCCTCGGAGATCATCACCTTATTAACGTAGAGCGGCGCCGTCAGCCGCGCAACCCATCGCCGCTCGTACGTGTAGCCGACGCGCAACGGCGCGCGCGTCGCGCCGGCGAGCTTGAGATCGACCGCCCGCGGCGCGAGCGCTATCGCAATATCGTATCCGCGCAGACCCGATCCGAGCTCGTGCGGGCTGACGCCCTTCTCCAAGACCACGAGCTCGTTCACGTCGTCGTTGCGCTCCATCGCAACCCGGTTGTACTCGCTGGTCACCATAGAGAGATGCGCGTCGGGGAACGACGCGCGCACGGTCGCGATCGCCGGCGTGGAGAGGATCAGGTCGCCGATCCGGTCGGTGCGCGAGAGCAGAATCTTCACACGCGCAACGCACGTTCGATCTCCTCGAAGTACGCCTCGTTGGCCAGCGCGCGCGCCGCCCTTGCTTCGCTCGGCCCCAGCTCGCGATCGTTCTCGAGCGACGCGAGGCGGCGGCGAAAACGCCGATCGAACTGCATCGACCGCATCAGCGCGTGAAAACTGCGCTGCACGGGATTGATGCCGGTGGCGAGCGTGGCGCGCCAGCCGGGATGCCGCCGCACCAGGCGCACCGCTGTGCGCGCTTGGGCGCGCGCCTGCGCGACCGCCCTCTCGACGCTCGCGCCGCGCGGTCGCGGCTTCACGTGATAGACGAGCGCGCGCGGCGAGAAGACGGCCGGAACGCGGGCTTTCCGCAAGCGCAAACCGACGTCGATGTCCTCCCAGCCGTACTCCGAAAACGCCTCGTCGAATCCGCCGAGCGCACGCATCGTCGCGAGCGGAAGCGAAACGTTGGTGGTCCAAAAATAGTTGCCGCTATAGTTCTTGATGCTCCAAATCGGCGGAGGAAGATCGTCGGGGGAGGTCACTTCGATCGCCCCGCCGCGTACGATCGCCCCGGGCCGCCGTTCGCCCGCGCGCAGATGCTCGTCCACGAACGTCGGGAGCGGCAGCACGTCGTCGTCGATGAAGATGATCCGTTCGCCGCTCGCGCGCGCGACGCCGGCGTTGCGCGCCGCCGCGAGCCCGGCGTTGGCTTGCGTGACGACGGTGAAGGCGCACGGCGCACGCCGGCGGGCTGCCTCGATCACGGCGGGCGTCGCATCGGCGGAACCGTCGTCGACGACGACGACCTCGTACTCGCTCTCCGCGATCGTTTGATCGAAGCATGCGTCGAGCACGCGCTCGAGCAGCCATGCGCGGTTGTAGGTGCAAAACTGAATCGTGGCGCGGATCATGCAGCAAGCGACTCCGCCGCGGCGACGATGCGCGGAACGTCGAGGTTGGCTATGCAGGCGTAGTCGCGACAGCGCTCTTTCGTGTCGCCCTTGTGGCACGGATACGACGCGCGAACGATCGCGGTCTTCGCTCCGAGCGGCGACCAGCGGTCGGGGAAGTCCGACTGGAACGGAAAGATGCCGACGGTCGCCGCGCCCACCGCGGCGGCGACGTGCATCGAGCCGGTTGTGATGCCGACGAACGCCCGCGCGCGGCGCGCGAGCGCGCCGAAGGCGCCGACGCTGGTGCGACCCGCGATCGAAACGATTTCCGCTTCACCGACGATATCCACAATGCCGTCGGCAAACGGACGGTCGGCGGGTGCACCGCTGACGAGAATGCGCGAGCCGAAACGCTCGCGCAGCGCGCGAGCGAGCGACGCCCAGCCTTCGAGCGGCCAGATCCCCCGGCGCGACGCGACCGCGTTGCATGGATTGAGGATGACGAAATGCTCGGAGCCGATCGCGAGCCCGGCGGCTTCGCGCTCGTCCTCCGGCGTCGGCTCGAACCGGTAGCGCCGATCGGCCGTGTCGCAGGCGAGCGCGCGCGCGTAGTCGAGCAGAATGTCCGACCAGTGCGACGTCACGTCGCCGTTCTCGCTGCGCACCACCACGCGGTGCGTGAAGCGAAAGGAGTAGATTCGGCGGGCCTGGCCGACGCGCACCGGAATACCCGCCAGCTGCGGAACGCGCGCGGTGCGCGGCGTCGCCCAAGTAACGACGCACGCGTCGTATCGGCGCGCCGCGACCCGTGCGGCGAGGTCGCGTTCGTCGCCGCCGTCGTCGACCAGCGTCTCGTCCACGTCGGGAACGCGCTGGAGGACCGGCGCGTGCGACGGCAGAGTCAGCGCGTCCACGCGTTCGAAACGCGCGTGCAGCGCGCGCGCGACGACCGACGCGACGAGCGAATCGCCGATGCCGCCGCCGGCGCAGTACAGCAGCGCGCGCCTAGCCATCGCCGTCTTCGAGGGTGCGAACGAGCTCGCGAGCGTAGAGGGCGTCGAGAAACTGCGAACGCACGAGCGCGCGCGTCCACCGCGGGAGCCGCGCGCTTTCGGCGAGGCCGCCGTAGATCGAGACGAGCCACTCCGGCGTGAGATACCGGGCGCGCAGCAGATTGAGCGCGTGCGTGCCCGTCGCGAGCCGCGCACGCCGGGACGGATGCTTCGCCAGAAAGCGACGCGCCATTTGCGCCTTTTCGACCACCTTGCGGCTTTCGACGGCGAGCGTGTTCTCCTCGGGCGGCTTGATGTGCCAAAGATACGCGTCCCAGGCAAACTTCCATTGCAGCCCGGCGGCGCGCAGCCGAACGCCCAGTTCCGTGTCCTCCCAGCCGTACAACTGAAAGTCTTCGTCGAACCCGCCGGCCTGCGCGAAGGCCGCCTTCGGCATCGAGGCGTTGCACGTGCAGAGAAAGGCGCGCGAGTAGTTGGCGGCGCCCGGAGCGGGCCGCACGTCGTACGACGGTACGTTGAGGATCGGTCCGTTGACAACGCGGGCGGCGCCGGCGTGCGCCGAGAGATGCGATGCAATCCAGCCCGGCGGCAGCCGTACGTCGTCGTCGCAGAACAGCAGGTACTCGCCGCGCGCCTGCGCGACGCCACGATTGCGCGCCGCGCCGCGGTTGGGCTGCGGAGCGGCGACGTAGCGCACCGGGAACGTCCCGTGGGCGAATGCCTCGGCCACGTCTTTGGTGCGATCGGTCGACCCGTTGTCGACGACGATCGCTTCGAACTCCGGCGCATTCATTTGCGTTTCGAGCGACGCGAGCGCCCGTTCCAGATAGGAGGCGCGGTCTTTGGTTGCGATCACGATCGAGACGACCATCGCCATCGTTATCCGGCGAGCGCGAGCAGCGCGTCCGCCATGCGATCCGAGGCGCCGGCGTGCCCGCGATAGAGGGCCGCGAGCGCGTGCGACGACGAGGCGAGCCACTCCGTATCGTCGTAACGTTGCAGCGCGATGCGCGCGATGCGTCCGGGCGTCACCGTTCCGTGCTCTTCGCGAATCAGCATCGCTCCTGCGTCGATGTTCGGCTGCGTGTGATACTTGAAGCGGCGGGAAACGCCGACGGCTACGGCGCGCTTGAGCGGAATGCCGACGAACGGTATCCGGTTGAGATACGTGAGCGGGCCGTTGATCGCAACGACTTCGGGTGCGTTGAGCGGGGTCATGGTCACCATCGGTTTACCCAGCGCCGCCAGCTCGATCGTCTTGGTGCCCGGAATCGTCAGCACGAGTCGCGCCCGCTTTGCTCCGGCGAGGGTGCGATAGAGCACCGGAATCCGGACGTCGCCGGCGGCGGTGGTGAGATAGTCGCGCTCGCCGTCGCGCTCCAGCCGGCCGGCGATGCCGAACATGCGCGGATGCCCGCCGCGCTCGATCGCCTCGCGCACGCGCTCGCGCGGCGTGAACGGCGAGATGCCCAGCGCCATCGGCAGATCCGGCCGCTCGCGCCGTATCCGCAGCGCGACCCCGAAGTAGAACGGGATCAAGTTTTCGACTTCGTACGGGCGCGTGCCGGGCATGAAGAGGATGCCGTCCTCCGGAGCGCCGGGCTCGGCTTCGAGCCCGGCTTCGAAGAGCGCGCCGTCGATGACGAGATTGCCGACCTGCTCGATCCGTTCGGGCGGCGTGCCCCACCGTTCCAGCTCCACCACGTTGCGCTCGTCGACGGCAAAGGCACGATCGAAGAGCGTGCGATACCGCGAGCGCGAGAACTTATACGTTGCGGCGCGGCCCTTCAATCGGGCGTGCAGACGCGCGACGTGCAGCAAATCGCCGCCGAGATAGACGACGGCGTCGGCGCTGCGCGGCAGCTCACCGGCGGCGCTCCCAAGCGCGAACTTGAGATACCGCTTCGGTTCGACGACGCGCGCGTGCGGAAACGCCTCGCGAATCATCGCGGCTTCGAACCCGGTCGCATAGTCGTCGGGAACGAGAAAGACGATCGCCTCCAGATCCGGCCGGCGCTCGTAGAGCGCGCGCAGCAACGGGCGCAGCCAGCCGGCAACCTCACCCGGACCGTTAGCGGTGAACGCGATGCGCATTTAGGAGCTTCGAACGAAGTTCCTCAGGATGCGTGCGATGAGATCGGTCGTGCTCTCGCCGTTGCGGTGCGGCGCGAGCGCGATCCGTCCGCCGTGGCGCAGCACAACCGTGCGCTCCGGAAGTTCGTCCTCACGGTACTGCGCGCTCTTGACGTGGACGTCGGGGCGAATGCGGTCGAGCGCCACTTCGGGCGTCCGCTCGCCGAAGCCGACGACGACATCGACGCTGCGCAGCGCGAGCAGCACGTCGGCACGTTGGGCGAACGCCACGATCGGCCGCGCTTCGCCCTTGATGCGGCGAACCGACTCGTCGGTGTTGAGTCCGACGATCAGCGCGTCGCCCTGCTCGCGCGCCCACGCGAGATACTCCACGTGGCCGGCGTGGATCAGATCGAAGCAGCCGTTGGTGAAGACGACGCGCCGGTTTTCCGCGCGCAGCCCTTCGCGCCACGCCGCCGCATCGTCGAGGCTCAAAAGCTTCCCGAAGAATCCGCGGTCGGTCACGTCGCGGGGTCGAGCAGCGCCAAAATCTCTTCCGGCGACGCCGTCGCCGTGCCGAGTTTTGCGACGACCGCGCCGGCGGCGAAGTTGGCCAACTGCATCGCCTGCTCGATCGGTGCGCCGGCGGCGAGCGCCAATCCAAGCACGGCGATTACGGTATCGCCCGCGCCGCTTACGTCGTAGACGGTCCGCGCGACCGACGGTATCTGGAGACGTTCGCCCGCGCGTCCGAAGAGCGCCATGCCGTGCTCGCCGCGCGTGATGATCGCGTAGCGGCAATCGAGCAGCTCGATCAAACGCATTCCCGCGCGCTCGAGGCTCGCATCGTCCACGATCGGGGTGCCGGCGATAGCCGATGCCTCGGCGGAGTTCGGCGCCACGCACGTGACGCCGGAGAAGAGCCCGATGTTCTGCGGTTTGGGATCGGCGAGCACGAGACGACAGGTCAGCGCCGCTTCGACGAGCTCGCGGGAAAAGAGGCCTTTGGCATAATCGCTAAGGATCACCGCGTCGCAGCGCGGCGCGCGCTCGCGCACGAACTCAACGAGCCGGCGGCGATCGCCGGCTTCGAGCTCCGACGTGGACTCCCAATCGGCCCGTACGACTTGCTGGTTGTGCGCGACGATACGTGTCTTACGCGTAGTCGGACGGTCCGCACCGGCAAAGACGCCGGCGTCATCTACCTCTTCGTTACGCAGCAGCGTTCGGGTCTGATCGGCGAACGCGTCGCTCCCGACGATACCCGCAAAGAGTACGTTGGCCCGAAGCGCGCGCAGGTTGTTCGCGACGTTGCCCGCCCCGCCTAACGTAAACGAGTGATCCGCAACCGCGACGACCGGAACCGGCGCCTCGGGCGAGATGCGCGTCACGGTGCCCCAAATCCATTCGTCGATCATCAAGTCACCGACGACGAGAATCGTTCGCCCGTTCGCCCGTTCGAAGAGCGTCCGCGCGTGAGGGACCATAAGCGCCGGCGTCATCGGATGCCGCCGTCGAAGATCAAGCGCTGCTCGACCAGATCGCAGACGATGTGGGCCATCACTTGATGGACTTCTTGCACGATCGCTGCGTAGCCGTCGGGCCCGATCAGGGAGAGATCGGCGACGTCGGCGATGCGGCCGCCGCCGTTGCCGGTGAACGCGACGGCGATCGCACCGCGGCGCTTCGCGGCCTCGAGCGCGAGCACGACGTTGCGCGAGCTGCCGCTCGTCGTCATCCCGATCACCACGTCGCCGGGATGCGCGAAGGCTTCGACTTGCCGCGAGAAGACCTGATCGTAACCGTAATCGTTGCCGACGCACGTCAGCGTGGACGAGTTCACCGAGAGCGCCTCACTGTGCAGGCCGGGCCGCTCGCGTAAGAAGCGGCCGGAGAGCTCCGCAGCCATATGCTGCGCCTCGGCGGCGCTCCCGCCGTTACCGCACCAGAGCACCTTCTTGCCGTCACGCAGCGCGGTGACGAGCGCGTCGACAATTGCTTCGACCTGCACTCGATAGTGCGGCGCATCGAGCAAACCGCGGCGATCGGCCAGCAGCTCGCCGAAATCGCGCCGCCCATGATAGTTCACGGCTCGATCCAGAAGAGATCCTCACCTTGCGAGACGAGCTCGCCGTTTTCGGGAACGATGCGCACGATCGTTCCGGCATCGTCGGTTTGGATCTCGTTGAAGAGCTTCATCGCCTCGAGCACGCAGAGCACGTCGCCGACCTGCACGCGGTCGCCGACTTCAACGTAGACCGTCGCATCCGGCGACGGCGAGCGATAGAAGACCCCGGTGAGCGGGGCGAGCACCTTTCGCACGTTCTCACCCGCGACGGGCGCGGCCGGCTCGCTCGCGGTTGCCGATGCCGGGGGTCGCGGCGACGCAGGGGCCTCGGTTTCGGCCTGCCGGCGGCTGAGTTCGTAGACGGCGTCGCCAAGCTTGACCTTGATGACGTCGAGATCGTGCTCTTGCATGATCTCCAACAGCTCGCGCAGCGTCTGCGTTTCCTCGGTGTAACGCTCTTCCATCAGAGTCCCGCTTCTACGAGACGCCGCGCAACGACTCTTGGCTCGCCAAGCGGAAAGCGCCGGTCGCTTCGGGAGTCGAGATCGCGCAAGACGAGCTCGCCGGACGCCAGCTCCTCACTTCCGACGATCAGCGCGTACCGCGCGCCGTTGCGATCGGCCAGTTTGAGATGAGCGAGGAGTTTACGATCGTTATAGTCGGCGAAGGTCGGCGCATCGGACGCGCGGCGCAACTCGGCGACGATCGGCGCGACGACGGTGCGGGCCTGCGCTCCCAGCGCGATCGCTTGAGTTCCGCGGCGTTTGGGCGCGGCTTCGCCGCCGCTTGCCTCCAGCATCATCAGAAACCGCTCCAGGCCGAGCGCGAAACCGACGGCCGGCGTGGGCGGCCCGCCGAGCGAGGCGACGAGCGAATCGTATCGGCCGCCGCCGCAGACGCTGCTCTGCGCGCCGAGCACGCTCGACGTGATCTCGAAGACCGTGCGACCGTAGTAATCGAGACCGCGTACGATTTTGGGATTGACGACAAACGGGATCTCCGCAAGCTCGAGATATGCGATGACGGCATCGAAGTGCTCGCGGCACCGCGCGCAGAGGAACGACGCGAGCGCGGGCGCGCTCTCGACGTACGGTGCGTCGGCAGGATCTTTACTGTCGAGCAAGCGGAGCGGGTTGCGCTGCGCGCGCGCGCGCGCCTCACCGCTCATCGCTGCGAGATGCGGTTGGAAATGATCGAGCAGCGCCTGCCGGTACCGCGGCCGGCACTCTTCGTCGCCGAGCGAGTTGAGGTTGAGCGCGGCGTCGGTCAGCCCGTGGCTGCGTACGACCTCCCACGCGAGCGAAATCACTTCGACGTCCGCTTCCGGTCCTTCGAATCCGAAGCACTCGATGCCGAACTGATGCGACTGTCGGTACCGGCCCCTCTGCGGGCGCTCGTAGCGGAAGATCGGGCCGATGTAAAAGAGCCGCAGGGGGCCGGGAGCAAATAGGTGGTGTTCCAGCGCGGCGCGCACGACGGGCGCCGTCCACTCGGGACGCAACGTGAGCGAGCGTCCTCCGCGATCGTCGAACGTATACATCTCTTTCTCGACGATGTCGGTCGTCTCGCCGACGCCGCGCACGAAGAGCTCGGTGGATTCAAAGACCGGCGTGCGGATCTCCTCGTAGCCGTAGCGAGCCGCGAGCTCGCGAATGCGCGACTCGAGTCCGCTCCAGCGCCTCGATTCGGGAGGAACGATATCCGAGGTGCCTCGCGGCGCGTTCAACGTATCCGACATCTGCGCGCTTCCCCTTCGCCTCGATGCGATGGTAGCCATTGTATGCGCGCGCGTGATGGTGTCGCGTGCGCCTGCTTCTCTACGCTGCCGCGGCGATCGCGCTTGCAACGATGCTGTCGCCCGGCGACGCGCGCGGCGCACTCGCGGCATCCGCGAGCGCCCTCTTCGAGGCGACGCCCTTCCTTTTCGGCGGCGTGCTGCTCGCGAGCGTGCTGCGCCGCCGTTGCGCGTTCGTGGAAATCGTCGGATGCGGCTGCGGCGACGGCTTCGGCGGCCGTTCGCTCCCCGCCGCCGCGGCAACGTGGATGCTCTTCGGCCCGTTCGTCGCCGTCGCTCGATTCTTCGCCGCAACGGTTGCCGCGCGGCTTCTGCGGCGGCGCGGCACGGCGGCAACGCACGATCCGCCAATCCACGTACTCGGCGAACTGCGTGCGGTGCTCCCGGCGGCGGTCGCCGCGGGCATCACCGCGGCGCTTGCGGCATGGTTCGATCCCGCGACTCTGCCGCCGGCCGGTCGCGCGCTCTTCGGCGCCGCGCTCGGCTTCTTCGCGGCCCCGTGCGGCCTCGGCGCCGCAACGCTTGCCGCCGCGCTTCGCGTTCGCGCACCGATGGCGGCAAGTGCATTTCTCTGCGTCGCGGGCATTGCCGACCTGCGCGCGTTCGCACGCACGCAGCATACGACGTCCGGTCACGACGCGCTCGGCTACGGCGTGCTCGCGGCGGCGCTGGGATTGGTGGCCTGGCGTCACGGCGGCACGCTCGTTCATCCCGCATTCACGCTCGCACTCGCGGGCTGCGCAATCGCGGCGCTCGTCTTAGCGGCGCTCCACCGAGCGCAGCGCTGCAGCGCAACGCGGATCGCGCCGGCGATCATGCTCGCCGGCGCGCTGCTCGGCGCGCCGGCGCCTCGCTACGACGCAACCGAAACCACGCTGACCGACCTCTTCGCGGGCGAACGCCTCGCGTTCACGGGCGAGCTCGCGCGCGATCGAGTTTCGGCCGCGATCGTACGCTACGCGATAACCTGTTGCCGGGCCGACGCATCCCCGATCTGCGTGCGGCTCGCGAAACCTCCGGGGTATGCGGCCGGCACGTGGCTGCACGTTGACGGAACGATCGAGAACGTTCGCGGCGAGCTGCAACTGCGCGCGCTCCGCATCGTGCGCGTCGCCGCGCCGTCCGATCCGTTCGTCTATCGTTAAGGACTATGCGAGGGTTGGCCTGACGCGCGGTTCGAGCAGCTCGACGGGAATGCCGTTGGGATCTTCGACGAAGGCGATCGCGCGCGTCCCGCTCGGCGATTTGTAGACGTCCTTGAGAACGCGGACGCCTTTGGTTTTCAACCCGTCGACGTACTCGCTCAGATCGGCGTCGACTTCGATCGCGAGGTGCTCGTAGCGGTTGCCCAGCTCGTGCGGCGGATGTTCCTCGAGATCGTAGACGAGCTCGATGTACGCCTCCCAGTCGCGCCCTACAAAGGCCATATCGGCATTGCCGGGATAATGGTGCGGACCGTCGAGCAGTTTCAATCCGAGTTTGCTCGTGTAAAACTCTATCGACTCGTTCATGTCGTTGACGAAGATCGACGTATGCAGGAATCGCGGCATCGAAGTCATTCCTTCGCGGGCGCTAGTGCAGAAAGTAGCGATGGGTCGAGAAGACGAGCGCCGCACCGTGCCGGTCGGCCGCATCGATCACTTCGTCGTCGCGAATCGATCCGCCCGGTGCGATGATCGACGTGCAGCCGTTCCGTACCGCGGCTTCGACGCCGTCGGCAAAAGGAAAGAACCCGTCGCTCGCGCAGGCCGCGCCCTTCGCGGCGTTTCCCGCCCGTTGGGCGGCGATCTCCACCGCGCTCACGCGATTCGTCTGTCCAGCGCAGATGCCGCGCGTCGTTCCGCCCTTGACGATCACGATGCCGTTACTCTTGACGTGCCGCACCACGTCCCACGCAAACGCGAGGTCGTGCCACTCCTGCGCGTCGGGACGGCGGCGGCTCACCACGCGCCACGATTCGGCCTCCGCGCCGGGGTCGTCGTCTTCCGCGAGCACGCCGCCGAGGGCGCTGCGCAAGCGCAGCTCGTGGGCAAGCTCGTCGGGCAGCGCTTCGTCGAAACGCATCACGCGCAGCTGCTTCTTGCGACGTAAGATCTCGAGCGCATCGTCGGCAAAGGCCGGCGCCGCGACCATCTCGAGGAAGAACTCGTGCAGCGCCAGCGCCGCCTCCCGATCGACCGGCGCGTCGGTCGCGACGATGCCGCCATAGGCCGAGACCGGATCGGCGGCGAGCGCTTCGCGCACTGCGAGTCCAACGCTCGAGCGCTGCGCCACGCCGCAGGGGACGGTATGCTTTACGACGGCCGCGCGGACGAACCGCGACCGGTCGCTATCGAATTCGGCACCGAGCGGCGCGCGAGAGAGCAGGCGCAGCGTGGCGTCGAGATCGAGCAGATTGTTGTACGAGAGCGCCTTCCCGTGCAGCTGTTCCGGCAGGCGCTCGACGCGATCGAGATAGAAGGCCGCGCGCTCCTGCGGGTTTGTGCCGTATCGTAGCCGTTTTGCCAGCGGAAGCGTGAGCGCGAGCGCACCCGGCAGCTCGCTCGGCAGCACTTCGCCCGACGTGGCGAGATAGTGCGAGATTGCGGCGTCGTACTCGGCGGTGCGCTCGAACGCAGCGATCGCGAGTTCGCGGCGCAAGGCCGCAGGCATCGTACCGGCTTCGAACGCTTCGCGATACCGCGCGTATTGCGACGGGTGCGTCAGGACCGCCACATGTTCGAAGTTCTTCGCCGCGGCTCGAAGCAGCGCGACGCCGCCGATATCGATCTGTTCGATCGCTTCGTCAAGCGTCACGCCCTCGCGGGCGACGGTGGCTTCGAATGGATAGAGATTGACGGCGACGGCGACGATTTCGGGAATCGCGTACTTCTCCGCCTGCGCGTCGTGCTCGTCGTCGCGCCGGTCGTACAGAATGCCGCCGAAAACCTTCGGATGCAACGTTTTGACGCGGCCGGAGAAGAGCGCCGGAAAGCCGGTGAGCTCTTCCACGTCGTGTGCGGTGATATCGCGCTCGCGCAAAAACGTGCGCGTTCCGCCGGTGGCGTAGATCTCGACGCCTCGCTGCGTCATCGACAGGGCGAGCTCGGTGGCCCCGGTTTTATCGAATACCGAGAAGAGCGCCGCCTGACGGCGGCGCGCCGGTTCAGGCAAGCAATGCCTCGGCTTCGGCCGCGAGCTCGGCGGAGACGACCGTGCTGATGCCGGCTTCGCGAGTCGTCACGCCGTAAATGCGGTCGGCCATCTCCATCGTCTTCTTATTGTGCGTCACGATGAGCATCTGCGACTCGGCGGTAAACTCGCGAACCATCGTGCAGAATCGCTCGATGTTCGCGTCGTCGAGCGATGCGTCGACCTCGTCGAGCAGATAGAACGGCGCCGGCTTCGTTGCGATCAGCGCGAAGATCAACGCCGCGGCGCTCATCGCGCGCTCGCCGCCGGAGAGCGCCGCGAGCGGCATCGCCTTCTTTCCCGGCGGCCGCACCGCGATTTCGATTCCGGTCTCGGAGAGATTCTCGGGCTGCGTTTGCCACATCCTCGCCTCGCCCCCGACGAAGAGCCGCGCGTACATCTGCGAGAACGCCTCGGAGACGCGCGCGAAAGTTTCGTTGAACTGCACCTGCGTTTCGCGTTCGATCTCACGGATGGACTCGAGCAGCGTCTCGCGCGCTTTGGTGAGGTCCTCCATCTGCGTGCGCAGGAACTGCTCGCGCTCGGCGACCTCGGTGCGTTCCGCCTCGGCGTTGAGGTTGACGTTGGCCTGCAGGCGGCCCAACTCGTCGCGCAGCCGCGGCAGTTCGTCCACGACCGCGTCGGGCTCGTCGCAATAGCGGCCCTCGACGTCCGCGCACTCCTCGCCCGTCGCCGGATTCTGCGCAAACTGCGAGACGAGCATGCCGAGCTCCGCCTCGACCTGCGCGAGCCGCGTGCGATCGCGCTCGCCGTCGCCAGCGGTGTCGCGCTCCTCTTGTTCGGCTGCGCGAAGATCGGCTTCGAGCTGCGCCTGCGCGGTGCCGAGCGATTCGCGCTCGCTGCGAGCCGCTTCGAGCTCGCCGTCGAGCGCGGCGATGCCGCCGCGTAACCCTTCGACTCGCGCGTGCACGGCGCGCGTCTCTGCCATCAGCGCCGCGATCTGCGAGAGCATTTCCTCGCGCGCCAAGCCGCCGCGCTGGCTATCTTCATCGAGCATCCCGAGTCGCGCCTTGGCGGCATCGCGTTCGGCGGCAAGCGCCGCCGCGCGCTCGCGCAGTTCGGCGCCGCGCGCCGCGGTCTCCGCTTGCAATGCCTCCGCAGCGGCGATGCGATGGCGAACGTTGGCGAGCTCGCCTTCGAGCCGGGTCCGCTCGTCGTCGCCGCGCCCCGCATCGGGCTCGTCGCGCTCGTACTCCCTTTCGGCTTCGCGCGCGCGGACGAGCCGCGCGCGAAGATCGGTCGCCGACGCGCGCGCGGCTTCGAGATCCGTACGGGTGCGATCGGCATCGGCGCCGAGCGCGGCGGTCTCGGCGCGCAATCCGACCAGCGCCGCTTCGACGCGCGTTTGACGCTCGCGCGCGCCGTCGCGGGCTACGAGAGCGGCGTCCGCGCGCGCGTGTGCCGCGTGCACGGCACGATCGGCCGCTTCGAGCTCCGCCTTCATGCCGGTGAGCGCCTCGCGCAGGCTCGCCGCCTGAAAGCGGCGCGAGAGAATCGAGCGTTCGCGCACGAAGCGGCCGCCGGTGATCGCGCCGCCGCCGGTGATCTGCTCGCCGCCGAGCGTCACGATCGTGTCGCGCAGCCCGCGTCCGCGTACCAGCTCGATGCCGACCTGAAGGGTCGTCACGATGAGCACGTTTCCGACCAGGAAATTGACGATCCCGACGAATTGCGGCGCCGTGCGAACGAGCGTGTGGGCGTAGCCGAGCACGCCGTTGACACCGGCGATCGCGTCGTCCATCCGGCGGCCCTCGCGATTGGCGAGCGTATCGAGCGGCAGAAACGTCGCGCGGCCGGCCTCTTTGCGATTGAGAAACTCGACGCAGCGCTCCGCATCCTCCGACGTCGTCGTGACGACGTTGGAGAGGCGCGCGCCGAACGCAACGTCCAGCGCACGCGCATAGCGCTCGTCGGTGGTGATCAGATTGGAGACGATGCCCTCGATCCCCCGCAGCTCCTTGCGCTGCCACGCTTCGACGATCGCGCGCGTTCCCGGCACGTGCCCTTCGAGTGAGTTCTCGAGCTCCTCGATCGTGTGCAGGCGCGATTCGGCCGCGCGCGATTCGACGGAATGGTCGCGATGCATGGCCAGCGCCGTCGCCACTTCTTCTTGCGCGATCGTCGCCGCGCGCTCGGCATCCTCGGCACGGCCGCGCGCGTCGAGCAGCTCTTCCTCGGCGATCTCGAGCTGTCGGCGCCGCTCGCCGTGCCGGTGCTGCACGCCTCCGGCTGCGATTTCGATCTGCTCGGCGCGCTCGCGGGCGCGGCGCTCTTCGGTTTCGAGCGCCTCGGACTCGACGCGCGAGCGTTGCGCGTAGGCGCGCCGCTCGGCCTTGCGGGCCGCGTACTCGGCCGCCGACGCTTCGAGCTCGCGCAGCTGCGTAAAGATCGTTTCGAGTCCGGCACGCGACTCGGCCAACGCCGCCGCGGCCGTCACCTCGCGCTCGCGCGATGCATCGATCTCGCTCGTCAGCGGAGCGAGCCGCTCGCCGAGGGCGTCCACAGCCGCCGCGAGCGAGCCGCGCTCGTGAGTCACGCGCTGCGCATCCTGCGACGTTTGCGTGGATTGGCGCTCGAGCGCCTCGCGGCGAGCCAGCGCCGCCGCATACTGGGCTTCGAGCGTCGCGAGCTCGGCACGTTTGCTTTGGGCCTGCGACCGCAGCTCTTCGAGCGCGAGCTCGCAGCGATAGAGCTGCGTCCGGACGCGCGCCACCTGGGCGCCGGCCGTTGCCGCTTTGGCCGCGGCGGCGCGGCGAAGCTCCTCGTTCTTTGCAATCCGCTCGCGCAGCGTCGCCGTTTCGGCGCGGCGCGTCGCGCTCGCGCGCACGTAACCGAGAATCTCCAGATCCCGGACGCGCGTACTCACGCGCCGGTATCGCCGTGCGCGGCGCATCTGGGTTTCGAGCTCCGGAATGCGGCGCTCGAGCTCGGCGATCAGGTCGCTGATGCGAATCGCGTTCTGCTCGGTGCGCTCGAGACGCCGCAGCGACTCGTTCTTGCGCGCGAGAAACTTGCCGATGCCGGCCGTCTCCTCGAAGAGAGCGCGGCGTTCGGCGGGCTTGCTCGTGAGGATCGCATCGATCTGCCCTTGCGAAACGATTGCGTACGAGCCCGGCCCGAGGCCCGTGCCCATCAGCAGATCGACGACGTCGCGCAAGCGCACTTGCGTGCGGTTGATGAAATACTCGCTCTCGCCGACGCGGTAGGCGCGCCGCGTGATCTCGACTTCCGAAAAGTCGATCGGCAGCTTACGATCCGAGTTATCGAACACCATTGAGACCTCGGCGAGGCCGAGCGGCTTGCGGGCGTCGTTGCCGGAGAAGATCACGTCTTCCAACGCGCGCCCGCGCAGACTCTTGCTCGAGGTTTCGCCCAAGACCCAGCGGCACGCGTCGACGAAGTTCGATTTGCCCGAGCCGTTCGGACCGACGATCGCGGTCACGCCGTCGCCGAAATCGAGCACCGTCGGCTCGGCAAACGTCTTGAAGCCGAAGGCGCGGACTCGCTGAAGCTTCATCCGCTCGCTCCGTCGCCCGGCGCGCCGCCGATCGACCGCAGTGCGGCCTGCGCCGCCGCCTGCTGCGCGGCTTTCTTCGAAGCCCCGTCGCCGCGACCGAGGATCTTGCCCTTCACGCTCACGCGCGATCGAAAGGCGGGCTGCTGCGGCGTTCCGCGGCTCGTCTCGCGATAGACGGGCGTCGCCGCGAGATGCTCTTGGCTATAATGCTGCAGCCGCGTCTTGGCATCGAGCAGTCCGTCGGCGCAATGGTCGAGACGTTCGACGTGCTGGGCAAGCACGAACGCGCGGGCCTTCTCCAATCCGTATCGCAGATAGAGCGCGCCCACGAACGCTTCGAATGCGTCGGCGAGCACGGTGGTGTTGTCGTCGCCGCCGGCGGCGCGCATACCGGAGCCGAGCCGCGTCAGCGGGCCGAACTCTAAACGGCGAGCGGTCTGCGCGAGCTGCGCGTCGTTCACGATTGCGGCCTTGCGCAGCGTAAGCAAACCTTCCGGTTCTTCGCTGAAACGCTCGAAGAGCCAGCTCGCGACGATGCAGCCGAGCACCGAGTCGCCCAAAAACTCCATCCGGTCGTTCGATTCGCCGCCGAGCTCGCGCGCGTAGCTCTGATGAACGAAGGCCCCCTCGAACTCGGCTAGATCTACGATTCGCCGCACGCCCGCAAGACGAAGCACGGCGCGCAGACGCCGCCGGTAGTTTTCCCCGCTCACATTAGTTCGCCGGGCGCACCTTGCTGAAAACGAGCACGCTGTTGTGACCGCCGAACCCGAACGAGTTCGAAAGCGCGGTGCGAATCGGCGCGCGCCGGGCAACGTTCGGAACGTAATCGAGCCGGCATTCCGGATCGGGAAACTCATAGTTGGTGGTCGGAGGCATCGTATCGTTGGCGACGGCGAGGGCGGTCGCCACGCCTTCGATTCCGCCGGCCGCGCCGAGCGCGTGTCCGTGCATCGATTTGGTCGAGCTTACGCCGATCTTGTACGCGTGCTCGCCGAAGGTTTTTTCGATCGCTCTCGATTCGGCCGGATCGCCGACGGGCGTCGAAGTGCCGTGCGCGTTGATATAGTCGACGTCGGTCGGCGCGATGCCCGCGCTTTCAAAGGCGCGCGCGAACGCGAGGAGCACGCCGTTTCCGTCGGGATCGGGCGCCACGAGATCGTAGGCGTCGGCCGACTGTCCGTAGCCGATCATTTCGCAATAAATCTTCGCGCCGCGGGCCCGCGCGTGCTCGTATTCCTCGAGCACCAGAATGCCCGCTCCCTCGCCAAGCACGAAGCCGTCGCGTTCGCGATCGAATGGACGGCTCGCGCGGGTGGGGTCGTCGTTGCGCGTCGAGAGCGCGCGCATCGAACAAAATCCGCCGATGGCCAGTGGCGAAACGGTCGCCTCGCTTCCACCCGAAATCATCGCGATCGCATCGCCGTACACGATTGCGTTATACGCCGTGCAGATCGCATCGTTCGCGCTCGCGCACGCGCTGGCGGCGGCAAAGAACGGACCGCGGAATCCGTACGCCATCGAGATGTGCGCCGGTGCGGCGTTGGCCATCAGCATAGGAATGAAAAACGGCGTCACCTTCGACCACGTTCCGTTCTCGTTGGCCTTGTCGGAGTTGAGCCAAAACGTGATGATGCCGCCGATGCCGGTGCCGATCACGCCGCCGACGCGCTTTTTGAACTCGGGATCGTCGGGAAGGCTCGCGTCCTCGATCGCTTCGCGCGCCGCGATGAACGCGAACTGCGTGAAACGATCCATTCGGCGCGCTTCCTTACGACCGATCAGAATCTCCGGCTTGAAGTCTTTGACTTCACCCGCGATGCGCGCGTCGAAGAGGCTCGCATCGAAGGCCGTGATCGGAGCGATCCCCGATTCGCCCGCAATCAAGCGGCTCCAAAACTCATCGCGGGTGTTTCCGATAGGGGTCACCGCGCCGAGCCCCGTCACGACGACGCGCCTACGGGCGGGCGGCTGCATACTCGAAACGCTCAAAACTTCAGCAAGGTACGGCGGCCCCCGCACGCTTCCCCGCCGTACAAATCGGCCGCCTCCAGTGCAGGGTGCTTGCGCCGGCGCCGGGTGCCTGGCTATAATCAGGGGCTGTCTGCCACGAGGGGTGTGGCGCATCACTCCATGATCGAAGGGACGTTATGAAGCGGACGTATCAGCCGCATAATCGCCGCCGCAAACGCGTGCATGGCTTCTTGGAACGCATGCAGACCAAGCATGGGCGGCGAGTCCTCGCGCGCCGCCGGAAGAAGGGGCGTCACCGTCTTACCGTCTGATGCGCCGCTTTGCGAGCTTGCGCCGTCAGGCGGATTTCGCCCGTATGCGCCGGCAAGGGCGCCGCGTCGCCACCAAAAGTCTCGTTATTTATCGCAGTGATCCGGCTCCGGGCGACCCGTCGTCGCTGGTCGGCATCACGGTGAGCAAGTCGATCGGAAAGGCCGTGACCCGCAACAAGCTCCGCCGCCGGCTGGCGGCGATCGTCCATCAAGCGCTCGAGCACCGGCGCGCCATGCGCCTGCTCGTCGTCGCTCGTCCCGATGCGGCCGAAACCGCCTTCCCCGATCTCCGGGCCGAAGTAACTTCGGTACTCGCGCGAGCGTAGAAGCCTCCGTGCGATTCGCCCTCATCGCCCTGATCCGGCTCTACCAACTCCTCGTCTCGCCCTTCCTCCCGCCCGCCTGCCGGTTCTATCCGAGCTGCTCCCACTACGCGCTCGTCGCGGTGCGGGATCATGGGGTCGCGCGCGGTAGCTGGCTTGCGCTCACTCGCTTGGCTAGGTGCCACCCGCTCAACCCGGGCGGCGTCGACTTCGTCCCACCCGTGCCCACCAGCGCAAAGCGAGCCCGGCCGTGCACGTGATGCTCGCCGCCTCCTGGCTCGATCCGATCGTCAGCGCGCTCTACTCGATCGTCGTGATGATCAACAAGCCGGTAGGAAATCTCGGCTGGAGTCTCATTATCCTGGCGGCGTTGATTCGGCTCTTTTTCTGGCCGCTCAACACGGCGCAGTTCAAAGCGTTCCTCGCGATGCAGAAGGTGGCGCCGCAGCTCAAAAAGCTCCAAGAAAAGTATAAAGACGACCGCCAGAAGCTGCAGACCGAGACGATGGCCCTCTATCGCGAGCACAAAGTCAATCCGCTCGCGGGTTGCTGGCCGATGGTGGTGCAGTACCCCATTATTTTCAGCGTCTTTTACGTTGTTATGAACAACAAGGCGCACTTCCAGAGCCAAGGCTGGTTCTGGATCGGGAGCGCTCTCTCGCACTCAACGTCCCTGCCGATGATCTTCGGCAAACCGATCCTCGCCGCGAGCCTCGCCGACTCCGACGTGCTGCTGATTCTGCTCTACGCGCTCTCGATGTATCTGAGCGTGCGGTACGTCAGCATGCCCGCGACCGACCCGCAGCAGGCGCAGATGCAGCGCATGATGGCCGTGTTTACGCCCTTCATGCTCGGCTTCGTCGGCTTGCGCGCACATTGGCCGTCGGCGATGGTGCTCTACTGGTTCGCCTACAACATTTTCACGATGGGTCAGCAATTTTACATGCTGCGCCGATACCATCAGCCGCTCGCGCTCATCGACAGCGAGCACGTGATCACCGATCCGCTCGCCTCCGGCTCGTCGCCGCAGGCGCTCGCGGCGACGGCACCAAGCGGCAACGGCGTAGCGAAATCGAAGCGGCCGCAACCCGGCCGCTCGAAGCGCAAAAACAAGCGAGGCACGTAACGCGTTATGCTCTACGAAGACGATTTCGAGTTCGAAGAACAGCCGTCCGACATTCGCGACCGAACGATCGGCGGCCGATCCGGCGGAAAGGGCGGCGGCCGCGGCCCCGGCACGCGGCGCCGGCGCGATTCGCGCGGCAGCCGGGAAACCCGCACCGCCGGCGAGGTCCCCGAGGATGCGAAGCCGGCACGCGATCTCTTGCACGAGATTCTCGAGCGCATGGGCGTCAGTCCGATCGAGATCGGCTACGTGTCGCGTCCGGAAGGTGAGTATCTGGAAATCAGCGGTCCGCATTTGGGCATGCTGATCGGGCGCCACGGCAACACGCTCGAAGCGCTCAATCTGATCTTCAACAACTCGTTCAACGCGGGCGTCCGCGCGAATCGCCGGTACTACACCATCGACGCCGAAGGCTACCGCGCGGACCGCGCGGACCACCTCAAAGAACTCGCGCTCGCGACCCTCGAGCGCTGTCTCCGCGAAGGCAAGCCGCAGCGGCTCGAACCGATGCTTCCCTCGGAGCGCAAGATCGTTCATCTCTCGCTCGCGTCCTCCGAAAACGTCCGCACCGAGTCGGAGGGAGAGGAACCCGAGCGGTACGTCGTCGTGCATCCCAGCTGAGCACGGGCGCGGAACCCCGGCACCACGACACGATCGCGGCGATCGCCACGCCGCCTGGAAGAGGAGCCATCGCGATCGTCCGCGTGAGCGGACCCGCAGCGCCCCACCTCGCCGCGCGCCTCGTGCGCGCGAAAACGGCGCTTGCGCCCCGCTATGCGGCGCGCGCGTCGATCGTCGATGAGCGCGGCGAGCGAATCGACGAAGGGCTCGCGATAGCGTTTGCGGCGCCGCAGAGTTACACCGGCGAAGAGATGCTGGAGCTGCACCTGCACGGTTCGCCGGTCGTCGCGCGTGAAGTCATGCGGGTGCTGCTGGCCTGCGGTGCGAGGCTAGCGCAGCCCGGCGAGTTCACGCGGCGCGCGTTTTTCAACGGGAAAATGGACCTTCACGAAGCCTCGGCCGTCGCCGACGTGATCGACGCCGAGACGCGCGCGGCGGCGCATGCCGCGCTTGCCAATCTTGGGGGCGGCCTCGCCGCGACGGTTCGCGAGTTGCGCGAGCGGCTCGCCGGAATGCTCGAAGAACTCGCCGGCGCGATCGACTTCCCCGACGAGGTTCCGGAGCCAAAGCCGGACGCAATCGAGCGCGTCGTCGCCGGCGTCCTCGAACGGCTCGAATCGCTCCGGCACGACGGCGAGGTTGGGCGGCTGGTGCGCGAGGGGCTGCCCGTGGCGATCGTCGGGCCGCCGAACGCCGGAAAATCGTCGTTGCTCAACGCGCTCGTCGGCGAGGAGCGGGCGATCGTTTCGGAGCTTCCCGGCACCACTCGCGACACGATCGAGGATCGCATCGTCGTCGACGGCGTGACGGTGCGGCTTCTCGATACCGCCGGGATCCGCGCGCATGCCGATCGGCTCGAAGCCTTAGGCATCGAGCGCAGCGAGCGGGCGCTCGAGGCCGCACGGATCGCGCTGATCGTGGTCGACGGATCGCAGCCGCTCGGGGCCGATGCGGGTGCCCTGCTCGAGCGCACGGCCGGACGGCCGCGGGTACTCTTCTTCAACAAAGCCGATCTGGGGACCGAAGGCGCGGGAGGCGCGCCGGAGGATGCGATCGTGGGCAGCGTGCGCGACCCGGCGACCCTCGACCGATTGCGGCGCGCGATCGCTCTCGCCGGCTGGAGAGGCGAACGCCCCGACGCATCTCGCCCGCACCTCCGCGCCCTGCACGAGTTCGACGCGGTCAACGCCGCGATCGAGGCGCTCGCGCACGCGTTGGGAACGCTGCGCTCGGGCGAGCCGCTCGACTTTGTCGCAAGCGACGCGCAGCGCGCATTTTCATCGCTGGGGCATGTAAGCGAGCGGGTTGCCGCCGAAGAGGTCGTGGATGCGATTTTCGCTCGCTTTTGTATCGGCAAGTAAGGAGGTTTCCATCGTGAAACGCACGCTCTTCTTCCTCGCAGCCCTCTGCATCGTCGCCGCCCCGGCCGCGGCCGCTCCCAAAAACGGTTCGGCATTCGGCGTGACGATCGTGAGCTGCGTCGTTAATTCAAACGGTAACAATTCGACCAACGGCATCAACGTCGTTTACTACAGCACGCACGATTCGCCGGCCACGGAAGTCGATTTCCTCGTGAACTACAAGGGTCACAAGTACATTCTCATCGACAAAGGCAGCTTCGCGCGCGGCGCGCAGATCAATCATAACCTGACGAACTCGCTCACCGGGCAGCCGTGGGAAGGTCCGACGCCCAAGCGTTGCGCCGTGCAGCGGGTTTACCTACAAGACGGCAATGTTCTCCAGTAGCCCGGCCGGTTCGCCGCTCGTCCACGTCATCGCCCGCAACTGGTGGATGTGGCTGATCCGCGGCATCGCGGCGGTGATCTTCGGCATCCTGGCATGGGTTTGGCCGGGCCTGACGTGGATTACGATTGCGATTCTCTTCGGCGCGTACGCGCTCGTCGACGGCATTTTCGCCATAATCGGCACCGTGCGTGCCGCGGAATCGCACCAAACCTGGTGGCCGTTTCTGATCGAAGGAATCGTCGGAATTCTGATCGCCGCGGTCACGTTCTACGACATTCGCATTACGATCACGGCGCTCTATCTGACGATCGCCGCATGGGCGTTCCTCACCGGCATCTTCGAGCTGATCGCCGCGGTTCAGCTCCGCAAGCACATTGCCAATGAGATCTGGCTGATCGTCGGCGGCCTCGCGTCGATTGTGTTCGGCGTGCTGATGATCATGTATCCGCTGATCGGCGCGCTGACGATCATCTACATCATCGCGGCGTACGCCGTCGTCTTCGGGTTCATCATGATCGGTCTCTCGCTGCGCTTGCGCAGCCATCTGCACTCGACAACGCCCGCGTAACATGCGCGACGACGCCGGTACGATCGTCGTCGGCGGCGGTCATGCCGGCGTCGAAGCGGCGCTTGCGTCGGCGCGGCTCGGGGTGCCTACGCTGCTCGTCACGGGCGATCCGGAGAAGATCTGCACGCTCCCGTGCAATCCGTCGATCGGCGGAAGCGCGAAGGGTCAGCTGGTGCGGGAAATCGACGCGCTCGGCGGTGCCATGGCCGCAATCGCCGACGGCTGCAGCCTTCACGCTCGCTTTCTGAACGAGAGCAAAGGCCCCGCGGTGCGCGCGCTACGCCAGCAAATGGATAAGCCGGCCTATGCGCGTGCGGCGCTCGCGCTGCTCCGCGCCCAGCCGAATCTGACCATCGAGCGCGGCCTGGTCGACGATCTGATCGTCAAATCGGGCGCCGTGCGCGGGGTCCTCTGCGCCGGCGGCGCCAGTTACGCCGCGAAAAGGGTGGTCCTTGCAACTGGGACGTTCCTTGGTGGGAAGTCTTTTAGAGGTGAAGTCGTTCGAGCCGAAGGGCGCTTCGGCGAGCCGCCCGCGATCGGGCTCGCTGCCGCGCTACGCCAGCTCGGCTTTCCGACCGCGCGCTTGAAGACCGGAACGCCGCCGCGCATTGACAAGACGGCCGTGAACTACGGCGCGATGCTGCGCCAATCACCAAGCGCGCGTCCGCTGCTCTTTTCCTACGCGAGTCCGCTTGAGTTTGCGGGCCCTCAACTGCCCTGCTACGTGACCCAGACCAACGAGGAGACGCATCGTCTGGTGCGCGAGAATCTCGCACGCTCGCCGCTCTACGGACTCGATCTCATCCGCGGCATCGGTCCGCGATACTGTCCGTCGATCGAAGACAAGGTCGTCAAATTTGCCCATAATCTGACGCATCAGCTCTTCATCGAGCCCGAGGGCTGGGACGAGCAGACGCTTTACGTCGGTGGTTTCTCCACATCGCTTCCGGCCGAGATCCAGCTCGCGATGCTCCGCACGCTGCCGGGTCTCGAATCGTGCGAGATGATTCGCGCGGGCTACGCCGTGGAATACGACATGGTCCCGCCGACCGAACTGATGGAAACGCTCGAAACGCGGCGGATTGCCGGGCTCTATCACTGTGGTCAGCTCAACGGCACGTCCGGCTATGAGGAGGCTGCGGCACAGGGATTGCTCGCCGGCATCAACGCCGCCCGCGCCGCGCGGGGAGAGGAACCGCTGCGGCTCGATCGCTCGCAGGCGTACGTGGGCGTGCTCGTCGACGACCTCGTCACCAAAGGCGTCGACGAGCCATACCGCATGCTCACGTCGCGGGCCGAGCATCGCAGCGTCCTGCGCCACGACAACGCCGATCTTCGGCTCACGCCTATCGGCCGGGAACTCGGGCTCGTGAGCGACGAGCGATGGGAGGCCTTCGAGGAGCGTCGCGCAGCGCTGTCCGGCGGGGTCCGCCAGGCGGAGACGACGCGCTTGAGCGCGCGATGCGTCGGCGCCGAGCGGCTCGAAACGGGAACCACCATCGCCGACGCGCTGCGGCGCCCGAACCTCGACTTTGCAGACGTCGCCGGGCTCTTCGAGCCGCCGATCGATCCCGAAATCGGCGAGCGCGTGGCGATCGAGATTAAGTGCGAGGGATACGTCCGCCGCGAGCAGCTCGCGATCGCCAAGGCAGCCAAGGACGAGCGCGTTACGATTCCGGGCGATTTCGACTACGCGGCAATCGCGGCGCTCTCGCGTGAGGCGCGCGAAAAGCTCGGCACCCAACGGCCGCGAACGCTCGGCATGGCGGCGCGCATCCCCGGCGTCACGCCGTCCGACGTGGCGATCGTCGCGCTCTTCGTTCACAAGCACCGCGCGGCCGTCTGACGGCGTGCACGCCGGGACGCTGGAAGCCGCGCTCGAGCGCGGGGGAGTGCAATCACCGCTCCGCGGCCGGCTCGCTCGGTACGGCGCGCTCGTTCTCGAAGCGAATCAGCGTTTTAACGTGACCGGCGCCAAGTCGCAGAGCGAGCTGGTCGAGCATCTGCTCGATAGCCTGACCGTTCTGCCGTTCGTGCGCGAGCCATACGTGGATCTCGGCTCGGGAGGCGGCTTTCCGGCGATTCCGGTCGCGCTTGCCGCGGCGATTTCAGTGACGATGATCGAGTCGAACGCGAAGAAGGCCCGCTTGCTCGAGTCGTTTCTCGAGGAACTCGGACTTCGCGGGAGCGTCATCGCCGAGCGGGGTGAAGTTGCCGGCCGGCGCCCGGATCTCCGCGAGGCCTTTGCCTCCGGGACCGCGCGCGCGGTCGCCGTCGCCCCGGCCGTTGCCGAAATGGTCGTGCCGTTCCTACGATTGGGCGGCGTAGCCGTACTTCAACGCGGAGCACTGCCTGAGAGCGAGCGCGCCGCTCTGGCCGACGCGTCCATGATGCTTGGCGCAGCGGTCGAGGACGAGATCGCGCTTGGCGGAGAGCGGCGGATCGTGCTGCTCCGCAAGACCGGACCGACGATGGGACGCTTCCCCCGCCGGCCGGGCGTGCCCGGGAAGCGCCCGCTCTGCCTCTGATTGTTTCCCGTGAAACAGCCGCTTTTGCGGTAGGATGACGTTGATGTACCGCCCACAGCCGCTGGACTCGCGCCTTGCCGCCGTCCTCCCGCCGGAGAGTCTTTACGCCGTTGGCGGACGCGTGCGCGATGAAATTCGGGCGGAAGAGCGCCAGACCGCCACCGGCGGGTTCGATTCCGATTACGTAGTGGTCGGCGTTTCGGTCAGCGCGCTCGTCGACCGGCTTCGCACGCTGGGACGAGTCGACGTCGTCGGTGC
>Ga0302325_10005718_pt1 | contig 28176 bp, 17 predicted proteins | sample Palsa_T0_2_FD_201948 | JGI IMG/M metagenome (GOLD analysis project Ga0302325, IMG submission 201948) | Peat permafrost microbial communities from Stordalen Mire near Abisko, Sweden - Palsa_T0_2 | ecosystem: Environmental > Terrestrial > Soil > Palsa > Peat permafrost | place: Sweden: Abisko... | reverse complement strand
CAGCCGTCCCTACGGGACTGCTCTCATTTGCGTTCGTTTACCCAGGACTGACGTCCTGGGCTACTTTCAGGTCGTCCCTTCGGGACTGGCCCGCTAGGTAAGGGCGGCTCTTCCATTTCGCGCGAAGGTGCGAATGACAGCACCCCGGACGTGTGTTCATTTCTCTCTCTACCTGCCGCAGGCAAGTTGAGATGCTCGGGATGACAAAGGGGAGGGCGGCGCTTCCATTTGGTGTGATGGTAGTAATGACAGCCCCTCACAGACCTCGTTCATTCCTTCCTTAACTTGCCACGGGCAAGTCAGGCCGCTCCTAAAGACACAGAGCGGAGTGTTAGGGTCCGCAACAACCCCAAATGTTCTTGCGGGTAAGGGCAGCCGGGTTTACTCAAAGGGAGTTTATTCGGAGCGGAGCGTAGTGTTCGGATCGAGGCGCATGGCGCGCAGCGCTGGGATGTAACTGGCGGCGAGCGCGACGGCGCCAAGCACCAGGGTGACGGCCACGAAGGTGGGGAGATCGCTGGGCGACACGCCGTAGAGCAGGCCGGCCATAAGATGAGAGACGATGAGCGCACCCACCAGGCCCACACCGGCGCCAGCGGCGGCCAGACCGAGGCCCTGATACAGGACCATCTTGAGGATATTGCCTCTTTGCGCGCCCAGCGCGAGGCGAATGGCCATCTCCCGTCTTTGCTCATTGACCAGGTAAGAGATGGTTCCATAGATTCCAAGTGCAGCGAGCAGCAAGGCAGTGGCTGCGAACAACGCAACCATTTCCATCGAGAATCGCCGCACTGAAAGCGAGGCGGAGAGCACGTCGTCCAGTGTTTCCGCGTGGAAGACCGGCAGCTCGGCATCGACAGACTGGATCTGTTTGCGCATTTGCGCGGAGATGGCGACGGGATCGAGTTGTCCGCGAAGGAAGATGACGAGATCTTTGGCTTTTCGCTGGTACACGTTGAGGTAGATTTGCGGAATGCCGGCATCGGCCAGCGATTCGGTGCGAGCATCCGCGATCACGCCGACTATCGTGGTCCAGACCGGCTTGGCAGGGTCCAGCCGGATGCGCCGGCCTAGCGCCTCCTGGTTGGGCCAGTAGGTGCGAGCCGCGGCCTCATTGATAATCGCGACCGAGGGCGTATCCTCCAGGTCCTGGTCGGTCAAAGGGCGTCCGCGCAATAGCGCCATGCCCAACAGGTGAAAGTATCCGGGCGAAACCGTGGAACCATCGATCATCGGAACCTGATTGCTCTTCGTCTCGTAACCTTCGCGGATCAATGGGAACAAGTTGAGATCGTTGCGGCCATGCCCCAGGGGAAGAGCCGCCACATTGCCGACGGCCGCTTCTTGTACGCCCGGCAGGATCCGGCTACGGCGGAGAATCTCCCGCAGCAAGACGGATTCCTGGGTGGCGGTTCCGTAAATGTCCGTCTTGGGATCGTTCGGCACCGGCAACCAACTTTGGACGGCCATCACGCGTTCAGGATTAAAACCAAGCTGCACTTTGAACAAGTCCCAGAAACTGCGCAGCAGAAGGCCCGCGGCGACCAAAAGCACCAACGAGAGGGCCAATTCACTGATGACCAGAACGCGGCGGGCGCGCGAGCGCTGCGAGGAACCCTTGGAGGCACGGAGCAAGCCGGTCAAATCAACCCGGCTCATGACCCACGCGGGAGCAAGCCCGAAGATGGTTCCGGCGGTGACAGAGACGGCGACGGCAAACCCCAGCACCCCCCAGTTGATCGATATGTCATTAAGATGGGGGAGACTCTCCGGAATAAGCCGCAGCAGGAATTGCCGGGTGCAGAACAGAATGGCAAAACCAGTGGTGCCACCAAGCAGGAACAGCAGCAAACTCTCCGTCAGGAGTTGGCGGATGAGACGCGTTCTTCCCGCTCCCAGTGCCTGGCGAACTGCGATCTCACGTCCTCGCGCACTGGCACGAGCAAGCAGAAGATTGGCGACGTTTACGCAGCTGATCAAGAGCACCAATCCCACCGCGCCGAAGAGCATAATAAGAGACTGGCGAACGCTGCCGACCACAGTTTCGCTGAGCGGAATAAGGCGTATCGTCCATGCGGCCTGTGGGGGATACTCCTCGGAAAATTGCATTTTCAACGCGGCAACCAGAGCATCGAGGTGCCCTTGCGCGGCGGCGACCGGGAGACCCGGCTTCAGGCGCGCAATGGCCTCCAGCGTCAAACGTGAACTGCGCAGCGGAGTCGGAGCCGGCGGAGCAGCAAAACCGCTTGCCGCCCACAGTTCGGTATTGCGCTCCTCACTGGTACGGCCCTGATCGCGAAAACCGGCGGGCATGACGCCGACGACATGATAAGCATCGTTGTCCAGGCGCAAGGTTTTACCCAGAATGTGGGGATCGGCTCCGAATGCCCTTTTCCAGAGCCCATCGCTGATGACCACCTCCAGGTTGAAGCCTTGGGTGGTATCGTGAGGATCGAAGGTGCGGCCCAGCTGCGCTTCGACACCAAGCACTCCGAAGTAATTCGGGGTGACCGGCTTGAAGATGATGCGCGTGGGCTGTGCGCTGCCAGTGAGGTTCGTGGACCCGAAGCCGTAAACTGACACATATTGGAAGATCCCGGAGTTCTGCAAGTCTTTCAACTCAGGGATGGAGATGCCGACGTCGTGCGCGCCAACGCCCGGCAGGTTGTCTTCGATGCGCACCAACTCTGTGGGGGTGGGGTACGGCAGAGGGTGGAGCAGGGTTGCGTCGATAACGCTATAGATCGCGGTGGTGGCTCCGATGCCCAAGGCTATTGTGGCGATCGCAACAACGGCAAATCCAGGCGACCGTCGAAGCGTGCGAACCGCGTACCGCAGGTCGAGAAACAGATTCTCGATGAGGGGGAGGCTTTGCTCAGCGTGGTGGTGTTCGGCTATCGCTTCCACCGCGCCAAGCCTGAGCGCGGCCTGCCGCCGCGCCTCGGCGGGTGACATACCGGCGCGTAGATTCTCTTCTGTCTGGAAGGCAAGATGTTCGGCGATCTCTTCCCGCAGGCGTTGGTCAGCACGCCGCGTTGTCGCGAAATTCGACAGGCGTATCAAGAAGCGTCGCAGGAATTTCATACCGGGTCCTCTGCTTCGACGGCCAACCTTTAGGTTTCCAACAGGAATAATGACACGGTTCCTTTTGGAAAACAACAGGAATTTTAGGCGCTGCATTCCAACGATGTTAGCGGCCAGCCTTCGCGGATAACCGCTTACTGGCAGTATTTTTGCGAATACTCTTTCGCAGGCGGTCGTCGGCCTCTGACTGCCGCGCCTGCAGGAGCAGGGCGCGCGCGTCAATGAGGTGATCGCGCATGTGGCGCTCGGCTTCTGCCCCATCACGCCGCCGGATCGCCTCGAAGATCGCCTGGTGAAAGGCGAGCGTGTGATCCCGGTCCACAAGCTGCGAGGTCAACATCATCATGTTCATCATGGAACGATGAATCACCTGGAAGAGGCGGCCGCACAGCCGGTTGCCTGATCCGTGCAGAATGGTACGGTGGAACAGCAGGTCGGCTTCGATGATCCTGAACTGGTCAGTCCCGGCAGCCTCGATTTCCACGATGGTCTGCGACAACAGCAGGATCTGCTCCCGAGAGGCCTGCTCCGCCGCCTTCGCGGCAAGCGCCGGTTCGACCATCAAACGCGTTTCGATCAGTTCTTGTGACGATGTCTCGTCGAGGAGGAAAAGAAACTCCATCGGTTCGGCGAGAACGGATGATGCATCTCCATTGAGGTAGGTCCCATCGCCAACCCGCTGCGACACCACGCCCATCATCTTGAGGATCTTCATCACCGGACGCAGAGAAGTCCGGCTGACACCGAAGTGAAGCGAGAGCTCGCGCTCCGAAGGGAGCTTATAGCCGGGAGTAAGTGTTCCCTCGCCGATAAGCTGCTTGAAGCGCAGGACCAGCCAGTCTGTGAGATCGCCCTTGTCCGCGCCGGATGAGGAATTTGCGGCCATAGACCCAACCTGTAATTGCGGCAAATGGTAGTACCAATAAAAATAACTGTCAAGCGAATAGGCGAGGCAAGTTTTGGCCGATGATGGGTCACTAGAGAAGAGCGGGATCGGAGTTGTCTCTCAATGACTCCCAAGAATCAATTCGAGGGCCACCCACTCCTGGTTTTGGATTTATAGAGCGGCCGTCGGTTGACTTTTTGCGGGTTGACAGGTTTTCTGTAATGGTACTACCATTCGTGCCGGGCGGACGTTTGAGGTGAAGACCATGCGGCGTCAATATTTCTTCTTGTTCAGCCTTCTGCTGGTTAGGTTTTTCTGCGGGGCGCAAACTACCGTTCGTGTCGACGTGGACCTGGCGAAATCCCTAGGTAAATTCACACCTATATACAACTGGTTCGGCTACGACGAATCAGGCTATACGACCACACAAAACGGCCAGGCCCTGCTTGCCCAACTGCACGACTTGAGCCCGGTCCCGGTCTATATTCGCGCCCATTTTCTGCTCGCCACCGGCGATGGAAAGCCCGATCTGAAATGGAGTTCGTCCAACGTCTACACCGAGGATGCGAACGGGAACCCGGTCTATAGCTGGACCATTCTCGACCAGATCTTCGATGCGTACGCTACCGCGCATGTGCGTCCAATGGTAGAGCTGGGCTTTATGCCGAAGGCGCTTTCCACCCACCCCGAACCTTACCACATCGGGTGGCCGCTCAAGCCCGGAGAGGAGGAGGGATGGTCGTTTCCTCCGAAAGACTTCAAGCGCTGGCAAGAATTATGCCGCCAGCTAGCCGCCCACATGGTCCAGCGGTATGGCAAGGAAACGGTGTCCACCTGGTATTGGGAAGTTTGGAACGAGCCCGATGGCAAGTACTACTGGAAAGGAACCGAGGAAGAGTACAACGAACTATATGACTACGCAGTCGCGGGCGTACGCCAGGCAATTCCCCTTGCGAAAGTAGGTGGACCTGCGACCACCGGCCCGGGCCCGCAGGGCAGCAACGCCTCTGAGTATCTGCGAGCCTTTCTCGCCCACTGCGGCAGTAACAAGAGCATGGCGACCGGTGGTCCTATCCCGCTGGACTTTATCTCCTTCCACGTAAAAGGGCGCCCCAACGTGGTCGACGGTCACGTGCAAATGGGGCTCGACCGCGAACTGAACAATGCTGCGGATGGTTTCACTATTGTGCGCCAGTTCCCGCAGTTTCAAAGCCTCCCCATCATCCTGAGCGAGGCTGACCCGGAGGGTTGCGCGGCCTGCTCCGCGCGCCACTATCCCCCGAATGCGTATCGCAACGGCCCACTCTATCCCAGTTATACGGCGGTAGCGATGAAGGGTCTCCTGGAACTGGCAGATCGCGAGCACGTGAACCTGCTCGGGATGTTGACCTGGGCCTTTGAGTTTGAAGGCAAACCCTACTTCGATGGATATCGCACGCTGGCCACCAATGGTGTCGACAAGCCGGTGTTGAACTTCTTTCGCATGGCCGGATTGATGAGGGGTGACCGCGTTACTGTGGCGAGCAGCGGCGCTAAGCCGCTTGACAGTATCTTGACCCAGAGCGTCCGGCAGGCACCGGACATCGACGCGCTGGCGACCAGCGCGGCCGGCGAAGGTTCTGTGCTGCTCTGGAATTATCACGATGACGACGTCGCTGCGCCCGCGGCTCCGGTTGCGGTGTCGGTGAAAGGCATTCCGGCCTCCGTCCATCGTGTGCTTCTACAGCATTACCGGATCGATGACCATCACAGTAACTCCTATGCGGTATGGAAGGAGATGGGTTCGCCGCAGAATCCGACCCCCGAGCAATACGCAACCCTGCAAGCCGCGGGGCAATTGCAACTGCTCGATTCTCCGGTGTGGATTACTCCGGAAGATGGAGAAATAAAACTTGATTTGCAACTACCACGGATGGGCTTATCGCTTTTGAGGGTGACCTGGCCGGCCGACTGAACTATTAGGGAAAGGAAGAGCATGCGGGCAGGTTCCAATCCATGGTTCTTCGTTGCCCTGGCTACCGTGGCCATTGGCATCAGCTACTTTGACCGGCAAGCGCTGCCCGTGGCTATCTCTGCGATCCAACGCAATATCCCCATATCGAATGCGCAGTTTGCCGGGTTGCAGGCCGCATTCCTGGCCACCTATGCTCTGCTCTACGCTGGCGGCGGTAAATTTCTAGACACAATCGGCACCAAAGTGGGGTTCGCCGTCAGCATGGCATGGTGGTCTGTGGCCTGCGCTCTGCACGGATTTGCCCATGGCCTGACCCTGCTGGTGCTGGCTCGCCTGCTGCTTGGGATGGGCGAGGGCGCGGCTTTTCCCGCAGCGACGCGAGTGATTGCCGAGTGGCTTCCCGCAACCCAACGCGCCACCGCGATGGGGATCATCAATGCCGGGACTGCCCTGGGTTCCGTGCTCGCTCCACCGGTGATTGGACTCATCCTGCTGCTCGGCAGTTGGCGCTATATTTTCTTCTTCGCCGCTGCACTTGGCCTGGCTTGGGCGGCCGGCTGGGTGACCGTTTACCGCCAACCTGCGGAGCTTGCCTGGCTGCACCCTGCTGCCGGCGCGGAATCGATCCCTTGGTTGCGCCTGCTCTCCTCCACGCGAGTCCTGGGCTTGGTGGGGGCCAAGTTCCTCAGCGACTCTGCGTGGTTTTTCTGCCTGTTCTGGCTGCCAAAGTATCTCTACGACGCGCGCGGATTCGACATCAGGCAGGTCAGCTATTTTGCCTGGATTCCGTACGCCGCTTCGGGTCTTGGCAGTTTTGCCGGAGGCTGGTTTTCAAGCCGGCTATTACGGCGGGGGCACTCTCTCAACTTCTCCCGCAAGCTCCCTCTGGGCCTGAGCGCCGCGCTCATGCCCGCGGTTATTCTGGTGCCCCACGTTTCCGTGAGCTTTGCTTTGTTACTGTTCAGCATTGCGTTTTTCGGCCAGCAATCGTGGTCCGGACTGGTGATGACGCTGCCCGCCGACCTTTTCCCGCTGCGCTCGGTTGGTTCGGTCGCGGGCTTGATCGGCTTTGGCGGAGCCATGGGCGGCGCGATCTTCAATTTGGCCGCTGGGCAACTGCTTACTTACGGAGCCGGCTACGGCACTGTATTTGCAGTGGTAGGAACTCTTCACGCACTGGCTCTTGCCATCCTTCTCTACACCTCGGGGGTTCTGCATCCACCAGGAACAAACATAATCCAGCAACGGGGGAAATTGGTTTCATTATGAAGATCCGCGAAGTCCGTACCAGAGTTGCGCAATGGTCAGGGAAGACGACACCCTTGTCGCCACATTTTTGCACTAACCCGATGGACTTGCTCTCACTACCGCAGTCGTCTTCTATGAGCACCTTCACCTTCCATAGCTGGCTGGTGGTGGAAGTGATGAGCGACGACGGGCTGGTGGGAATCGGCAATGCGGCCTTGACCCCGTTGATCACCAAGCAGGTGATCGATGTCCACCTCAAGCCGCTGCTGCTGGGAGCGGACCCTTGGGATATCGAATTTCTCTGGCAGCATATGTATCGCAAGACCATGGCGTTTGGGCGCAAGGGCATCGGTATGACGGCGATCAGTGCAGTGGATATTGCGCTCTGGGACTTATTGGGCAAATCGGCGAAGCAGCCCGTCTTCCGCCTGCTTGGAGGCAGAACCAAGACCCGCATTCCTGTGTATGCCAGCCGCCTCTACGCGAGCCCGCTTGAACAGTTGGCGTTCGAAGCACAACGCTACAAGGCCGAAGGATATAAGGCGATGAAGCTGCGCTTCGGCTGGGGTCCGGTCGATGGAGCCGAAGGGATGCAGCGCAACCTCGACCTGGTACGCACGGTGCGGCAGACCGTAGGCGATGAAATCGACGTGATGGCGGACGCATACATGGGATGGACCCTGGACTACGCCAAACGAATGCTGCCTCTGCTTGAGCCTTTCCACTTACGCTGGTTAGAAGAGCCGGTGATACCCGACGACGTCCGCGGATATGCAGAGCTGAAGTCCTATGGCAGAGTACCTATCGCAGGTGGGGAGCATGAGTTCACCTCCTATGGAGTGCGCGATATGCTGGAGGCGCGCGCGGTTGACATCCTCCAGGTCGATACCAACCGTGTGGGTGGGATCAGCCAGGCACGGAAGATATCGGCTATGGCAGAGGCGTTTTCTGTGCCTGTGATTCCCCATGCAGGGCAGATGCATAACTACCACGTCGTGATGGCAAGCCTCAACTCGCCCATGGCAGAGTACTTTCCGCCAGTCGACGTCGAGGTAGGCAATGAGCTCTTCTGGTATATCTTCGATGGCGAGCCGCGAGCGAAGGACGGCTTTATCGATCTCGACGACCAGGTGCCCGGCTTCGGCCTGACGATCAACGAAGAGCGCATCAAGCAGTTCCAGATTATTGAGTAACCCGAGGACACGATGCGATTGGTGCAATTGAAAGCCGACGACGTGCGCCGGGTAGCGGTGGTGGATGAGCCAAAGCTACGTTTGCTTCGCGACTTCGATTCTGTCTATAGCCTGGCCCAGGCGGCCATCGCGCGCGCTGGGAGAATGACCGAGGTGGCGGACGATCATCTTTCGGATGAGTCGCTGGACTATGACCAGGTTTATGGCGGGGGCAGCAAGTGGAAGCTGCTTGCTGCTATCGATCACCCCCAGGAACCAGCGCGCTGCCTGGTTTCAGGCACGGGGCTGACCCACCTGGGGAGCGCGCGCGATCGGGCGTCGATGCATACGGTTAAGGAACAGGAACTCAGCGACAGCATGAGGATGTTTCACTGGGGCCTGGAAGGCGGCCGGCCCAAAGCTGGGGAGATCGGCATTGCCCCGGAATGGTTCCACAAAGGCAACGGTTCCATGGTGCAGGCGCACGGCGAGCCGTTGCTCATCCCGCCTTATGCGGAGGATGGCGGCGAGGAGGCCGAGGTCGCGGCCGCGTATGTGATTGGCCCCGATGGTCAGCCTTATCGCGTAGGCATGGCCCAGGGCAACGAATTCTCCGACCACCGCTTCGAGAAGAAGAACTATCTTAATCTGGCTGGGTCGAAGTTGCGCACATGCTCCATTGGACCGGAGCTGGTGGTTCATCCCGATTTCCGCAGTGTGCCCGGTACCGTGACTATCCTGCGCGGCGGCAACCCATTCTGGTCACAGCCGATCGCGAGCGGCGAGGAGGAGATGTCCCACAGCCTGGGCAATCTCGAGCATCACCACTTCAAGTTCGCATTGCATCGGCGCCCGGGGGATGTGCACATCCACTTTCTGGGCGCGCACTCGCTGAGCTTCGGGCAAGGAATCGAGCTTAGCGACGGAGACGTAATGGAGATCAACTTCAACGGATTCGGCCGCCCTTTGCGCAACCCGGTGCAGGTGGCTAAGGAGAAAAATCTGCCCATCGCGGTGATTCCGCTGCTTTAATTGCTTCGCGAGCATGCCCCAGGGCAATCGCTACGTTGGGTTGTTGTACCAGCGCAGCACGCGAAGAGCGCGCAGTGTGTTCCAGCGGCTTGCCCGGCCGACATCGGTCTCTATCTCCAGTGGAATATATTCGGGATGAAGCAGGTTGAGCGGCCAACGCCCGTTCTGGTGGCGGCGTTCCATCACGATTTCGATGGCGTCACGGACGCGGCTGTCGGGCTTGATTCCTGCATTCCGCAGATAGTCGAGTCCGCGCAAGACGTCGTAGTGCCAAAAGGCCGGGAACGCAAAGCGGAGCCAGCGTTTGTTGATGACTTCGCCGGTTCGAAGCGAGCGGAACATGCGGCGCTCAAGCAGATAGTTTTCGGCCCGCTTGCGGGCCTTGGTGACGGCCGCCGATTTGCGCCTTGCTCGTTCGTATTCGAGCAGCCCTTCGAGCACGCAGATGGTGGTATGGAACGAAGAGCGAGGGCTTTTGGGTGCTTCGCAGTTCCAGCCGCCATCCTCGAGCTGCTCGCCCAAGAGTTGATTGGCCAGTGCGTCGTTCGGTTCTTTGAAATACGAGCCGATGGCGAGGATCCTGCCGTTGATGCAGGGCTCGGTTTCGCCGTGAAGGAAAGGCCGGTTGTTAAGCGGCTTAAACACGAGCCGCTTGTCGACGCGGTCGATCATTTTGCGAGCCTGCTTGCTGGCGGGGTCGAGACCGAGGTCCATCAAGACGACGAGACTGTAGAGAGTAATAAGCAAGCCTCGGTCCTCCTTCGGCAAATCGTCTCTCCACCCGCGAGGGCTCACGCCCCAGTTGCCGGCAGGAGATTGGGAGGCGAGAAGTTGGGCTCCCCAACCTTCGGTTGCGACCCGAGAACGTTGGGCTGCAATCGCTTCTGGAGCTTCACCGGTAAGGTCCTTCATGACCTGCCAACGGATGGCGGGGTCAGAATCGAGGAGCCATTTGAGGAGCGCGGGCCGGGGTGCGTAATCGTAGAGGCGCATTCGAATGTTATAGCAAGCCGGGTGTAGGTTTTCACTCGTGCGCTGAACCGCGTTCGCTTTGGCTGCTGCGTGTAGCAGGGTTGAGGGCAAAATGCCTTTCGGGCGGATGGCCGGCCAAGCGTCTGTTTTAGCGTCCTGGGCGGTACAAAAAATCTACTTGCAACAAGGGACGCTCTGCGCATTAGATAATGCAAGTACTCAGGTGGAGGGATTCTCAATGTCCCAAGTAGCGATCAAGGCGGGCCTGACGACTGCAGACGGGCGTGAAGAACTGCTCACCGAATACCTTTTCGACTACCCAGGTTGTCCTGATATTGCAAACCCAGGTGCTCGGATGCGCGGCGGAACTCCGCCTTGCCGCTGACGTTTGCAAAGAGCAGTGCAACCACGAGATTTCATGAAAGCGGCATCCATTGTCGGATTCATATTGGTCGTCCTGGGGATCGCTTCGCTTGCATACTGCGTATCACCAATAATGCTCCTGGTTCACGCCGCCGAACAGCATCAGACCAATTCAGTGCTCCCAATTCTCGGAGGGTTAGCGCTCCTTTGCGGTATCGCTCTCTTGTTTGCGACTCGACCACGCAGCTAACGCCTGGTAAGTCGTGATCTCGGCCAGTTGAAAACTCGACTGTGCGCCAACTCTCCTCCAAGCCGGTCTTACGTCCATGTGGATTGGATTTGTAAACCCTGGCCGACTTATCTTTTACTAATGCCGTTGGCACCCTAAGGAGTGATCGGACGTGATGTGTTCAGGCATCGCGCCGCTCAGTGTGATCAGACCCTGGCGAACTTGGTCCATGGCCATCGGTGCAGGCACTTCGCTCGGGGTTAGAGGACGCCAGTCTTCATGCATACGGGGTGCCTTCCAAGGCAACTTTCAGACCTCTGACGCCTTGGTCGACAATCGCCAGAAATGCTGTGTTTGATTTCTCAACATCACGGCTCTCGCGAAAGATCCGATGCGCTTCGAGGGCGGCCACAACCCAGGTCGCGACGAGCAACGAAGCTGCGAGGCTGGCGGCAGGATCGGGTAGATGGCGATTTGCAGCTTTCACCAAGGCGGCTGTCAACATCTCTGTCAGCTCGTCGCGTATTGCCCTCGCACGAGCCTTCAACGCCTCGCTGGCCTGAATCGTCTCAAGGAACTTTTCAGTTCCTGCTTCGGAAAAACGGACGTATGGACGCTGTTTTGCGACAGCCCAATGGGCGAACCGCCGTAGCGCTTCGATCGGCGATGTGCTGTTCTCTTTTTTCTGCAAACCAGCCATCAGGTCCTCGCGACCTTCGTCGTCGAGGTCGAAGAACATGTCCTCCTTGCGTGAAAAGTGATTGAAGACTGTCATCCGCGACACGTCGGCGGCTTCGGCAATCTCGTCGACCGTAACCTTGTCGAACCCGCGTTCCATGAAGAGGCACGTCGCGACGTCTGAGATCTTCTGCCGCGTCGCGAGGCGCTTCCGGCTCCGGCGACCTGGTGTTGACTTCTGCATGGCTTGACAGAAAATATTATACTCTGTAAATAATTATACTTAGTATAATTACCAAGTGAGGTTCGGTATTGACTACACAACAAACCAGCATCGGTATGGCGGCGGATCAAAAGCCACGAGTCCTGGTCTCAGGGGCAAGCTTTGCCGGGCTTTCGACCGCCTATTGGATGAATCGGCTCGGATACACAGTAACCGTGGTCGAGATTGGAAAGACCCTGAAGATGGGTGGGACGCCCGTCAATATTGAAGGGGATACCGTCGACATCGTGCGACGGATGGGGCTACTCGAGCGCATTCAGTCCAGCAGTCTGCCAACAAGACCAGTGGAATTCGTGGATGCCCACGGCGCCTGTCTGGGCTTGATGTCAGCTCAAGCCGGGACCACGGCGTCGGCGGCCCCGGAGTACGAGATCGAGCGAGACGAACTGCTTCACATGCAATTTCAGGAAGTGAAGAACGACGTCGAGTTCATCTTCGGCGACAGCATTGCGCGCCTGGAGGAATATGGAGATCAGGTCTCCGTCACATTCAAAAGCGGAAAACAACGCGCCTTCTCTCTCGTGTTCGGGTGCGACGGCAATCACTCAGCAGTGAGAAGGATGTGTTTCGGCGAAGAGTCTGCCTACTGCGTTTTTCTTCAGAACTACTTCTCGATCACGATCGTGGACAAGCTGCTGATCGAGGAGAATAATTCGCAAATCTACAACGTCCCAGGCAAGACTGTGATGCTCAGTGCATACAACGGCAAAACGGACATTGCCTTTTGCTTCTTCTCCGAAGAGGAGATTCCGTACGACTATCGCGATCAGGAGAAGCAGAGGCACATGATCCGAGAGCACTTCGAGGGTGAGGGATGGAGAACACGCGAGTTACTCGAAGAGGTAAGCCGCTTCAGGGATTTTTATTTCGACAAGCTCTGCCAGATCAGAATGCCATCGTGGACGAAAGGCCGCGTGGCCCTGGTGGGCGATGCAGCGTACTGCGCATCCCCGGCGGCCGGCATGGGAGGGTCGCTGGCGATTGTTGGAGCGACAGCTTTGGCCGACGCCTTCCAGAAATATCCCGGCAACTTCGAAGCTGCGTTTCAGGAGTACAACGACAGCTTGCGTCCCTTCATCGAGAAGGTTCAGGCGGACGCGATCGAATTTGGTCTGGAGACGTTTGCCCCGAAGTCAGAAGAGGCGATTCGCGCAAGAAACGCGCGTTTCAGCAATAGCCGATCTCAGCTTGTAAATCCTGATAAACGCGCCAGCGTACCGCGATACGCCACTTCCTAACTTGCTGGTGCCTAGCCGACTATCGTTACTAATGCCGTTGGCACCCTTCGAAGGGCAGAGCAGCTGGAACAAGCTAGCAGTTCTCTCCGGCGCTTCGCGAGCGTTCAAACCCATAATTTTCACTTGATAAAACTGTGAACGACGCACAGGAGTTCTCCGGTTATCGGCTCCCGCAGTCCACTTGACGTTCTAGTGAAGATGCGGCATGATTGAGGCGGGGGTTCACTTGACTGTCTAGTAAAGACAGATGATGCGAAGTTCTATGCGATTACGAAAGCGGGCGTAAAGGCGCTTGGCGAAGAGACGGCCCGGTGGCGGCAGATAATGGGTCTGGTGGAACCGCTGCTGAACGAGGAGTTCCAGGTATGAAGAGCATACGGCGGATGATGCGCAAGGTGCGGGCGATGTTGAGCGGCGAGCGTGCCGATTCGGAAATGGAGCGCGAGCTGGCCGGGCACCTGCTGCTGCTGGAAGACGAGATGATGCGCAAGGGCGCAACGCCGGACGAGGCACGGCGCCTGGCGCGGATCAAGCTGGGCGGAGTGGAACAGGTGCGGATCATGCATCGCGAGGAAAGGGGACTTCCCTTCGTGGAGTCGCTGGCAGCGGATGTGCGTTTTGGATGGCGTCAACTGACGAAGCGCAAGGTGACGACGGCGGCGGCGGTTCTGTCGCTGGGGCTGGCGATGGGGAGCTGCGTGGCTGCGTTCCGGCTGGTAGATGCGTTGTTTCTGCGGCCGTTGCCGATTGCCCATGCAGAGCGGCTGTATGTGCTCTCGCGCCAGGTCATCGATCAGACGGGAGCGCCGCACAACTTCGACTCCTGGGCCTATCCGGATTTCGTGCGGATGCGGGACATATCAAAGAAGGATGCGGACCTGATCGCCGTCTCCTTCACCGAGCGCTACGACCTGACCTATAAGACCGACGAGGAGATGGAGAAGGCGTATGTGCAGTACGTCTCGGGCTGGATGTTCTCGAGCTTCGGCCTGCAGCCCACTCTGGGAAGGTTGCTGACGCAGGAGGACGATCGGACGCCGGGAGCACATCCCTACGCGGTGATCTCCTATGACTACTGGAGCCGCCGGTTCGGGCAGGATCCAAAGGTGATTGGCCGAACGTTCCATCTGGGCGAGCAGGTCTTCGAGATTGTGGGCGTAGGGCCCAAAGAATTTACCGGCATCGAGCCAGGCACCGCAACCGAGATCTTTCTACCGGCGATGATGCACCGCTGGGTCACCCGCGATGACGCCTCGTGGCATCGAACGCTCGCGCTGGTCGCGCCCGGGACGGCAATGGAACCGCTGAGGGCAAAGCTGGAGGCAGTGAGCCGTGGGTTTGAGACGGAACGGTCGAAGGGCTGGACAGGAGAGCCGCCACAGCTGATCGCCATGATTCTCGCTGCGAAGCTGCTGATGGAACCCGCAACAGCGGGCGTCTCCGCGTTGCAGGACGACTATCGCCACGCGATGGCATGGCTGGGCGTGCTCGTCTTCCTGGTGTTGCTGATCGCCTGCGGCAACGTCGCGAACCTGATGACCGCGCTGACGGCGTCGCGTGCGCGGGAGATGGCCCTGCGGGTGGCGATTGGCGCGGGACGGCTCCGGCTGATGCAGATGGTCATGGTGGAGAGCGCCCTGCTGGGGCTGATGGCAGCCGGACTCGGGAGTGTATTTGCGTGGTGGGCTGCGCCCATGGTAGTTCGCCTGATTAGCCCTGCGAGCAATCCTGCGCGACTGGCTCTGCCCGCGGACGTGCGCGTGTTAATGGTGGGACTTCTGCTGATCCTGGCGGTCATCCTGTTGTTCGGGCTGGCTCCGGCCCTGCGCGCCTCGGCTATGCAGCCGACGATGGTGCTGAAGGGAGGCGAGGAGCCGCAGGCGAAGCGCCGGTCCATGTACGCGCTCGTGGCCGCGCAGACCGCGTTCTGCTTCCTCGTGCTCTTTCTTGCCGGGCTGTTTGCGGTAACGTTCCATCGGCTGTCGAGCCAACCGATGGGCTTTGCGGCGAAAGGTTTGCTTCTGCTGGAGACGCAATCCCCGCAGGGACAGACGCCAGAGGCATGGGCGCAAATGGGAGAGCAGTTGCGTGCCATGCCAGGTGTGACCGATGTAGCCGAATCTGGGTGGCCCCTGTTGTCGACCGGCTCCTGGAATGGTTCCATCTCAGTCAACGGCGGCCCGCCGGGTATGACCTTGGGTTACTTCCTAACGGTGTCGCCGGGATGGATGGACACGATGAAGATGCATCTGCTGGAGGGCAGAGCAATCGCGGCGACGGATACGTTTCCCGGAGAAGCCGTCGTGAACGAGCGGTTTGCGAAGGACTTCTTTCAGGGGCAGGATCCGCTGGGCAAGACGTTTGAGAAGACAGGCGGCGGTGCGCAGAAGCTGCTGAGCCGGGTGGTCGGTGTGGTGGCCGATACTCCGTACCGGTATCTCCGGGAGGAGGTGCTGCCCGCAGCCTTTGTGCCGTATCGCCAGATGGATGACAAAGGCATCGTGGAGAAGGAATCGGATGGAACGTTTTTAGTTAGAACGACGGCGCCGGACCCTATGGCTATGGCTGCAGAGATGCGGCGCAAGGTGGCTGCCGCCGGGGCAGGGTTCCGCGTGAGTAATGTCGAGACGCAGCAGGAGCTGATCGACAACCAGACGGTACGGGAGCGGCTGCTGGCGATGCTGGGAGCGTTCTTTGCCGGAGTAGCGCTGTTGCTGGCGGCGGTGGGGCTGTACGGGGTACTGCATTACTCGGTGATGCAGCGAGAACGGGAGATCGGGGTGCGGATTGCGCTGGGCGCGACGGCGGGGAATATTGCGCAGATTGTGAGTGCGCGGGTATTTGCAATGGTGCTGCTGGGCGCGGCGGTGGGGTTGACGCTGGGCCTTGCGTCGGAGCGGTTTGTGGCATCGCTGCTATATGGGGTAAAAGGCACGGAGATGTCGATGATGACATTGCCCGCGGTGGTATTGCTGTTGGCGGTGGCTTTCGCAGCGGCTCCGGCGGTGATGCGGGCGATTCGGATCGATCCGGCGGTGATGCTTAGAAGTGAGTAGTAAACCGTAAACAAGCCCGAACTCAATCTAGACCAAGGACTCATCCTGGTGCCATGGGGTTTCCTTTGTTCCCTATGGGTATTTAGTTCTCCGCGGGTTGCTGATCTACATGGTCGATGAGGAGGACATCCACCGGCGCTCTTTGCCGCTCCAGTTTCAGGCCGAGCTGATCCCGCAATGCCTCCTGGAGATTTGTTTGCCTGTCGTCATAGTCTTCAGGAGCCGCTGAGCCAGATGCAGGATCAGGTCCCCATTCAAGAGCAAAATCGAAAGTTCCGCTCAAGCCAGTCCGATCAAGTATGGGACGATCGAACTGCCCCATTTCACCCAAATGAGCTGCCAGCAGCGCGAGCGGCACCTTTCGTCCGCCGATCCGAACGTGGCTGGGCGCGCTCGGTACACCCACACTCACCAGGCCACCGCAAACGGTGGGGACCGCCGACGGCGTTTCAGTCTCGGATTGATGATCCTTGCTTGCCACGACATTGGAACACGTGTCGTCCTTCGCAGGATGAGGCCAAAGCTGTGGTCCCAATTTTCCTGGCTTTGCCAAGACCAGCGCCAGCATAGGAAGTTGGCGCGTCTCCGTGTGAAGCTCCAGCTTGAATCGCTCGGTAAGGAGAGACTGCATCATCAGGCGCATTTGGTCTTTTGTCGGGCTGGGAATTTCGGACTTCGCCTCGATGTCGAACCTCGTAGTTGCCATCCACTTGGGGGCATTCGCTTGCAATATCTCTATTTGCCCGTCGGTGAGCTTGTAAGCAAATCGGATGTAATCGAGCAAACTGATATTGCTCGCAAGGAATCGACCCCCAGTCTTCGCGTAGCTATCGCCAGGGCCCAGGGTGAAGTTCACTTTGGGAGGATCGTCCGATGCGTTCGGTTTGATGGTGGCGACTTCAAACGCAAGCTTCTTACCGGCTGCAACTTGCCAATCAGGCATACCGCCTGATAGAGGTTGCTGCGTGGCCCCTCGGGCGTTCAGCGGCGGGTTGAGCGCGGCGATGAAAATGGGTCCGGCGAGGACCGCAATACATTGCGACGTCAGCAGAAGCTTGCTTAGCGCACCCGTCCTCTCTAGACGAATCGTCATAATACTGCGAACTCTCCCGTTCAGATCGCCGCCGTTGATACACGCGGTTCTCTCCAGTGCAGCGTGTAAGGAAATCCGGGTTCGCGTTGGCGATTCTTCAGGAGATATCTGTCTTTGCCACCGCTGAATGGCTATGGTCCCGGAAAGCCACCCGTAACAAATACGGCTGTCGTTAATCCTGGTACCTGAATCGTTCCGGTCCGGTTGTTTATGGATGAGGACGCGGTCGCCGCATCGCTGGAGCGTGCCTCTTCGGGATGGAGCTGGAGACCAAGGCCACGCAGCTGATCGTCCCGGAAGGTGACGGGATTGAGCGTGGCATTGAAAACTACCACGATGTGCTGGTAGCCGCCATAACCGCGTCCGTTGCCATCCAGTTTCATCACGATGAGGCCGGGAATCTGCGAGGGGCCGGTATTCAGGAAATGCAGATTGTTCTGCACCTCGGCCAGGGTAGCCATGTGGAAGAGCGCAGAACTGCCGCGAATGCGCAGGAACATCTGGAATGCTTCGGCAGCGGCGGAGATGTTTGCGGGCGTTGGCGTGAGAGCGGGATTCGCCAACAAGGGCTGCATGATGGGCCACTGGCCGCCATTCACATTTTGCACCGGAAGTCCGATGCCCCAATTGTCCGACTCCTGCGACAGAAGGCTGGGGTTGTGTTCTTCTTCTGCAAGGGTCCAGTTGACCTTGCTGAACCAATCTCCTGAGTTGTAGCTGTTGTCGTCCATGTCCTTGGAGCGGAGCAGATCATCGCCGCCAAAGAAGAACGGTATGCCCTGGCCCATTGCGATGATGCTCATGGCCAGCACCTGGCGCCGGGTTCGCGTTGCGATGGAGTCGCCATTGGTGGGGGTGGTGCCAGGAATTGCTGACTTCAACTGAATGGCATCGAAGAGCGGCTGGTTGTCATGGACCGAGCAGTAGTTAACCGCTTCCAGTGGGCTGGCGGTGTAGCCGGCAGGCTGGCCGCCGTAGATGATCTGGCTGCCGGGTACGGTCGCTCCGGCGCTATCGACGAAGGTGAAATCGCGCAGGTTGCCGGCCAGCCCGAGACGAACCCAATCTGCTTCGGAGTTGAGCGTAGCCTGCTGGCTGGCGAGGCTTTCCCCAAGAGTAGTTGTTGTGTATTCGCTGGGGTCGGTGAACAAACCGGTGGCGAAGCCCTGAACTTGTTCGATGGTGTCGTCGAAGGAATTACCGCCGCGGATGCCGTCGCGGATGCGGTCATTGAAGGTGCCGATGCCGTAGCCATAGAGGTTGGCCTGGGTGGCATTCACCCCTAACGCGGCGGTTTCGCCGTTGAGAAAGCCTTCGCCGTAGAGATATATCTTCGACCCGTCAACCCCATCCCTCTGCAGCGTAAGGCTGCGCAGGGCCTGCTTGATAGCCTGCATGTTGTACACGAAGTGCAGGCTCATGTCGTCGAAGCGGAAGCCATCGATCTTGTATTGCACCGCGTTTTGCACCACGTTGTCGATCATCAGCTTGGCGAACATGCGATGTTCGCTGGCCGTGTCATAACAGCAGCTTGCGGTCTCGATGTTGCCGTTAGCGTCGAGCCGGTAGTAGTAGCCGGGGACGATCTCATCCAGGATGGAGAAGGTGTTCTCGCCGCTGGCATAGGTGTGGTTGAAGACCACGTCCTGCACCACGCGCAGACCGGCTTTGTGCAGCCCCATCACCATCTGCCGGTATTCGAAGACGCGGTTGTCGGGATTGAAGGCGAACCCACCGTTAGGCGCGAAGTAATGGACGGGATCGTATCCGAAGTTGTAACCGTCGGACTGTTGCACGGCTTCGACCGCGGCCTGTTGCTGCGTCCCATCGGCAGGATAGCCGGTGAGATTGCCGGGCGACTGCCAGTTGGCTTTGTTTTCGTCGACGCTGCCGATATGGAAGCTGGGCATGATGTGAACCGCCTTGAGGCCGGACTGAGCCAAATTGCGCAGGTGCGTCATGCCGTAGCTGGACGGATTGGTGAAGGCGAGGTAGGTTCCCTGGTACTGGGTTGGGACGCTGGTGTCGGCTACGCTGAACTCCCTGACGTGGAGCTCGTAGACGGAGAAGTCGTTGAGCGAATCGAGCCAGGGAGAAAAGCTGAAGTCCCAGCCCGGCGGCTTCGCCGAGGCGTTACTGAGGTCGGTGATGCGGGTTTTGGTTCCGTTGAGGGCGATGTCCGCTGAGTATGGATCGCTGACGATATTCTCGACGATCTGTTGCTGGTCCGGAACGTAGACAAAGATGTCGTAGAGATAGTACTGGCCTTTCCATGAGCTTTGCCCTGCGACGGACCAGACGCCGTTGGTTTCAGTCATGGGCACGGTTTGCGCCGCGGTGGTGTCGTTTTCCCCTGTGTAGAGCAGAAGCTTGACCGATTGCGCCGTCGGGGCCCAGAGATTGATGGTGAGCTGGCCTTGATTGAAGACCGGTCCCAGCTTGCCCGGATAGTAGAAGAGATCGTCGAGGACGCCGGCATCCTGAACCCCGCTAACGTAGGTGAGGCCGCCGCTCGAGTTGACTCCCTGAACGACCAGCTGGCCGGTAAGAGCCTGCGCCATGGCGCTGACTAACACCGAGCTGGCCAGGTGGAAGACGCTGTAACCGGCAAGCTGTGGGAATGCAGCGGCCTCCGCGGAGCTGAACCCGCTTGCGTCGTAGGTAAGCGGGAGCGAGGCGGTGCCTCCGGAAAGCGTGCCGGTCGCAGAGATGGCCAGGGTGGCGTTTAAGGAATACAGGAGCGAGTAGGCGGATGTGGATTGATAGAGGCCGGCAGGAATAGCGACCGTGGTGCGGTCGATCCAGAAGGCCTGGTGCTGGTAAAGACCTGCGCCGGCAATCTGGGACGCGGTCGGTTCGGAGGTAAATACGGTGGCGTCGCCGGAGATGACCCAGGCCTGGGTGTATTGCGTGACCTGCAGGTATTGGTTGGGCCCGGGATCTTTGATACCGCCGTCGTTACAGTTGTAGATGATGAAGCCGAGTTGTCCGGCAGGACTGCCGCTGGCGGGGTTGATGGGAACGTCGAAATAGACGCCGTAGCTGTCCGTCCCGGATTGCGATACCTGGCTGGAGCACCAGCTGTAGCTCGTCACGGTGGCATTCCAGGCATAGAGGCCCCAGCCGGTGTAGTTGCCGTCAGGACGGTAGTAATGAATGCGGGCGATGCCGGCTGGAGGCGGCACGGCCGGCTGCGTGGTGTAGACGGTAGTGTTGCCGGAGAGGATCCAGGCCTGGGTGTACTGCGTGATCTGCAGGTATTGATTGGGACCAGGATCTTTGATCTGGCCGGCGTCGCAGTTGTTGATGATGAAGCCAAGCTGTCCGGCAGGGCTGCCGTTGGTGGGGGTAACCGGGACATCGAAGTAGACGCCGAATTCGTCTACGCCGGTGATCGCCACTTGGCTTGAGCACCAACTGTAGGTGAGAGTGGTGGCGTTCCAGGCGTAGAGGCCCCAGCCGGTGTAGTTGCCATCGGGGCGAGAGTAGTGGATGCGCGCGTCGCCGGCCGGAACGGGGTTCGTGCCGGTGGCGGGCTGACTGTAAAAGACCGTCACATTGCCGGAGATAACCCAGCCCTGGGTGTACTCGGTGACTTGCAAGTATTGGTTCGACCCGGGATCTTTAGTGCCGCCGTCGTCGCAATTGTTGATGATGAAGCCGAGCTGTCCGGCGGGACTGCCGTTGGTGGGTGTGACCGGGATGTCGTAATAGACGCCGAAGCTGTCGATGCCGGTGATGGAGACCTGGCTGGAGCACCAGCTGTAGCTCGCCGTGGTCGCGTTCCAGGCATAAACGCCCCAGCCGGTGTACGTGCTGTCGGGGCGGTAATAGTGGATGCGCACGTCGCCGGCAGGAACAGGATTTGTGCCCAGGATGGGCTGGTTGTAGAAGACGGTGGGGTTGCCGGAGACGACCCAGCCCTGGGTGTATTCGGTGACCTGGAGATATTGATTCGGGCCGGGGTCTTTTATCTGGCCACTGGCACAATTGTTGATGATGAAGCCGAGTTGGCCTGCTGGGCTGCCCGCGGTGGGAGTGACGGGGACGTCGAAATAGACGCCGAAACTATCTGTACCGGTCTGCGCCACCTGGCTGGAGCACCAGGAATAATTCGCGGTCGTAGCGTTCCAGGCGTAGAGGCCCCAACCCGAATAGTTGCCATCGGGGCGATAGTAGTGGATGCGAACATCGCCTGCGGGTACTTGAGCGAAGACGGGGACGGCGCTAAGCAACAGTGACAGAACAAAGAGTTGACAGCGGAGAGCAAGAAAAAATCGGCTCGTCATAGCGTAGCGGGTATATCGCGGCGCGAGCTCAATTGTCAAGCGATCCTTGCGGCCAATGGAAGGCCTGATTCCGGATGCAGACTGTGCCGCCTTGTTGCGGCGGAGGTCATCTCAGTGCAATCTCAGTTACATGGATCAAATTGCGGCGCCTCGACGGGTGAGCATAACCTCGAGGTGTGACAGAAAAGATGGATAAACCTTCAGCAGACATTCAGCTTGAACTTGCGCTGCGCGAGCAGTCACCGATCCTTGCCAATCTGCTTGAGTTATATGCCCATGACTTCAGCGAATTTCACGCTTTGGATATAGGCACAGAGGGGAGGTTCGGCTACAAGTCACTTCCACTGTATTGGAGTGAATCCAATCGACATCCATTCCTCATCCGGTGCGACGGCAAGCTTGCAGGGCTCGTCCTAGTGAAGAGGGGTTCGGAGATCTCTGATAATCAGGAAGTGTGGGACATGGCGGAATTCTTTGTTCTCCGCGGTTGCCGCAGACGCAAGATAGGAACACTCGCCGCACAGGAGGTGTGGAGGCGTTTTCCAGGACTTTGGGAGGTTCGAACGATGCAATCCAATCCTTCAGCGATCTTCTTCTGGAAGCGGGCGATTTCGGACTTTATTCGTGAGTCGATCCAGCCTGTCCGCATCGAGAAGGAGGGCAGATCCTGGCAACTCTTCTCCTTCAAATCGAAACCAGGCCTTCAACCTCAACACGCAACGCCGACGTATTAGGTGGCCAGTTCCGTCTGGTCCCGACCGAACGCCTGCGACACTGTTACTTTATGCCATACTGCTCTTCCACCAGGTCGTCAAACTCGTACGTCTCGTGACAGTTCACTCGTTCCCCTGATGGCATGTCGACTATGCACAGGCTGGAAGTTGCGCCTGTCCCGTTGGTGGTAGCGTGAATCCAGTTTATTTGCGCCACGATTTTCCCTCTGACAGCGTCTACTACTTCGCGAAAAACGACCACGTTCCCAAATTCAAATTTGGTACGGGCAAACTTGGCGTAGCAGCGCCCCAGCTTGGCGTTATAGTGCGAAATAATCGAAGCATCGTCATGACTAAACCCAGCATGCGTAAACTGCCGTTCAGCCGCCTCTGAGCATTCCTTTTCTTGCTGGAATGACTGCGCGTGCAATGTCGCACAGCACAGAGCGGCCAATGATGCAGTGAGCAGAAAGGGTTTCATACTGTTTCCTCGGCCCTCTGATACTAATCTCCCGACCCTGTTTTCATTCAACACGGACCGAGTGGTTCGAATGTATTCCCACGCTTCGTTGTCAGTGTGTCGTGAGAGCAACGGCGAGCACAAGGAGCGATTTGATGCCGGGCAAAGACGGCCGTCGGCCCGCCACCGGTGCCCTTGCGGACCACGATCCTGGCTTTTCCTTGGGCTTTAATCTAACCTTCTCTTTATGGCGGATCGGATACCGTACAAAGCAATCACAAGAGGAATAGCCGTAAGCGTTGTGCCTACTTACCTTGAGGCGGATTCATCGCCCTCCAATTCGCAGTATCTTTGGGCCTATCGCGTGATTATCGAGAATCAGGGACGGGAAACGGTGCAATTATTAAGCCGGCACTGGATGATCACGAATTCGCGCGGCGAATTGACTGAGGTTAAGGGATTGGGCGTTATTGGGAAGCAACCAATTCTGAAGCCCGGCGAAAGTCATACATACACCAGCGGTGCGCCTCTTAACACACCGTCGGGGATGATGGGTGGGAGTTATGAGATGGAAAGCGATAACGGCGAGCGGTTTGATGTTGAGATACCAACCTTCTCGCTGGACTCCCAAAATAAAGGTGTATTGCTGCATTAAAGAACCGAAAATGACGACTTGCTAAGAAATCCCACGATCAGAAAAGCGAAAGTTTTGACGCACTTTGAGCCGCACCCGGTTTCCGTGATGAAGGACCCTCTCACCTGGCTCTACCCTCCGATTGAGCCCTACAGTACGGGCCGGCTCCAGGTGTCACCGATCCACGAGCTCTACTTCGAGCAAAGCGGCAACCCTTCCGGTAAGCCGGTAGTTTTTCTGCACGGCGGTCCTGGCGGCGGCTCCGATGCCAAGCAACGCCGCTTCTTCCACCCGGAGAAATACCGCATCGTTAACTTTGACCAGCGGGGCTGCGGTCAGAGCACACCCTACGCATCTCTTGAAGCCAACACCACCTGGGAACTTGTCGGCGATATTGAAAAGATCCGCCAGCACCTGGAGATCGAGCAGTGGCAGGTTTTCGGTGGATCCTGGGGTTCCACACTGGCTCTCGCCTATTCCGAGTCTCACCCGGAGCGTGTGACCGAACTCGTGGTGCGCGGCATCTTCCTGCTCCGCAAGCAGGAGATCGACTGGTTCTACCAGCGCGGCGCTTCCGTTCTCTATCCGGATGCATGGGAGCCGTACCTCTCCCATATTCCCGAAGGCGAGCGTGGCGATCTGCTTGCGGCCTACTATCGGCGGCTCACCAGCGAGGATCCCGCCGTGCGGCTCGCGGCTGCAAAAATCTGGAGCGGATGGGAGGGCGCCACCTCGAAGCTGCTGCCCGATCCTGCATTTAGCAGCCACTACCAGGAGGATGAGTTCGCCCTCGCCTTCGCGCGTATTGAGGCCCACTACTTTACCAACAAGGGTTTTCTGAAAACGGACGGCCAATTGCTCCACGACGCCTCGCGGATTCGCCACATCCCCGGAGTCATTGTGCAGGGCCGTTACGATGTCGTCTGCCCCATGGAAAGCGCCTGGGCGCTGCACCGTGCATGGCCCGAAGCCGAGCTGATCATCACCGCCGATGGCGGCCATAGCGCCACCGACCCACCGAACAGCCGCGCCCTGGTCGCAGCCACCGATAAGTTCGCGGGGTAGCGCTCCTTTTGGAAAGTCCAGAAATAAGATCGTGATGGTGGGAGTCATTCGTAGACATTGACCACGTGGCGGGAAGCGTTGGACGCTGATAGACTTCGGGCAACCACTTTACATCTTCTTTCTTTGTTTGCCCGGGGCGCATGACGATATCGCAAGGCACACAGTTCGGACCGTACAAGATCGTGGAACAGATCGGCTCCGGGGGCATGGGCGATGTGTACCGGGCGGTGGATACCCGGCTGGGCCGCGAAGTCGCCATCAAGCTGGTCTCGGACCGCTACCTGGCGGAGGCGTTCGGCAGCGGGAGCCCGACACCGGGAAGCGGCACCCCAGCCACGGCTGGAACGCTGTCCCACCGGCGGTTTCTGCGCGAGGCCCAGTCAGCCAGCGCGCTGAACCACGGCCATATCTGCACCATCCATGACATTGGGGAGCAAGACGGCCGGCCCTACCTGGTGATGGAGCTGCTGCGTGGCGAGACGCTCAAAGAGGTCCTGCGTCAGGGTCCGTTATCTGTAGCCGAATTGGTTACGTTCTCGCAGCAGGCGGCAAACGCGCTGGGGGCGGCCCATGCGCAGGGCATTGTTCACCGCGATATCAAGCCGGCGAACATTTTTGTGCTGGGGCCTGAGGGTCAGCGGCAGATCAAGATCCTGGATTTTGGCCTGGCCAAGCGGCAGGGCGCGAGCGATCTGCAGAACTCCGGGGAGGCGACGGCAGCATTTGGGGGCCAGGCGACCTCCGCGGGAACCGGCATGCTGGCGCAAAACGGACCGCGAAACGAGGACCTGACCGCCCCAGAGTCGACGTTGGGCACAGTGGCCTATATGTCTCCCGAGCAGGCTCGGGGCACAGCGCTCGACGCGCGGACGGACCTCTTTAGCCTGGGCACGGTGATGTACGAGATGGCGACGGGGACGACGCCGTTCCGGGGCGCCTCGACGGCGGATGTATTTGCCGCGCTACTGACCAAGGAGCCTCCGCCGGTGAGCCGGGTGAATCCCGCGATGCCGAAGAAGCTGGACCCGATTATCCAGAAGCTGATGGCGAAGGACAAGACGGACCGCTACGGGAGCGCGGCAGAGCTGCAGAAAGATCTGGATGGGCTGGACGCCCCGGCAAAGGCGTCGCGGACGCCACTGGCAGCAGCGGGAGTGGTGGCGGTGGTGCTGCTGCTGGCCGGGCTGGCTTGGTGGAAGTTGAAGCCGGGGGCGACCCAAAGCGGTGGTCCAGCGACAGCAACGGGCGGAGCCAGCGCGCCTAAGGAGCTGAAAGACTCGATTATTCTGGCAAATTTTGTGAACCAGACGGGCGACCCGGTGTTTGACACGACGCTGAACCAGGCGCTGCGGATCGATCTCGAGCAGTCGCCGGTGATCAACATTGTGAGCCAGGAACATCTGCGGCAGAGCGTGAAATACCTGGGCAAGCCGGAGGACACCGTGGTGACCCCGGCGATCGCGCGCGAGATCGGCGAGCGCGAGGGGATGAAAGCCATCCTGACGGGAACCATTGGCAGCCTGGGCAAACAGTATGTGATTACACTCACGGCGCAGAACACGGCAACGGGCGATGAGATCGCGAGTGAGCAGGCGACGGCTCCCGACAAGGAGAATGTGCTGAGCGCCCTGGGGACGGCAGCGGCGGCGATGCGGGCGAAGCTGGGTGAGGAACTGGCGAGCATCAAGAAGCTGAACACGCCGTTTGGGCAGGCCACAACACCTTCGCTGGAGGCGTTCCGTGCCTTTGCACTGGGCGATGTGGCGCATCAGAAAGGGTTGGACATTCCCGAGGCGGAAGGGCACTACAAACGGGCTATCGAGCTCGACCCGAACTTTGCCATGGCGTATGCGCGGCTGGGAGTGGTGTACGACAATTCGGGCGAGGCGGCAAAGGCGAAACCGTACTATTCGAAGGCCTACGAGTTCTCCGCCCAGGTCAGCGAGAGCGAGCGGCTCTACATCTCAGCCCACTACGACGAGGCGGTGACCGGCAACCTGCCGAGGATGACTGAGACGCTGCAGGAGTCGATCCAGACCTATCCGGCGCAGTTGCCGGCCTACATCATCATCAACGTGGCCTACACAACGCTTGGTCAATTTGAGAAGGGGCTGCCCTATGCGCGAAAAGCAGTGGAGATGCAACCCGAGAATGCGATCGGGGCAGAGAATCTGCTCACCGACCTGATTGGGCTGGACCGGATGGAGGAGGTGAAGCCGGAGCTGGCGCGCCAGCACAAGCTGGGGATGGACAGCAGCACGGATGTTGCGTCGCAGCATCTGATCGGCTATTTCCTGCTGGGGGACGCGCAGCAGGTGCAGCGGTTGCTGGCGGAGATGGCCGGGCATCCGGATGAGTTTGTGATGACGCAAACGCTGGCGTCCACCCAGCAGTATGCGGGGCAGTACCGGAAAGCGTCGGCAACTTTCCAGCATGCCGCTGAGCAGGCGGGACACGCCAAAGCTCCCGATGCACAAGCAGGCATCTTGCTGACCGATGCACTTGGTCGTGGCATGGCAGAGTTGTGCGACGGCAATGAAGCCGCGGTCAAAGAGGCGCTGGGGCTGGATAAGAGCAAGCCGACCCTGGAGTTGGCGGGGCTGGGGGCGGCGGTGTGCGGTAATGCCAAGCTCGCACTGCCGATGTTGGAGGAATTGAGCAAGCAATATCCGGAAGACACGCTGATCCAGGATGTCTACCTGCCGCTGTCCAAGGCCTATGTGGCGTTCGCGGCTGGCCAGCTGCAACAGGCCGTGGCGGATGCCGAGCCGGCTAAGCCGTATTCCGCGGCATATCCGGCAGCGTGTTTGCAGGGACAGGCTTATCTGCAGATGCATGATGCCGGCAACGCGGTCAACGCATTCAAGGCGGCGACGCGGTACCGGGCAAGCATGCTGGTGGCGAGGGCAGCAGTTTCCTGCTATCCCCAGGCGCAACTAGGGTTGGCGCGGGCGTATGCGATGGCAGGAGACAAGGCGGACGCGAAAAAGGCGTACGAAGCGCTGTTTGAGACCTGGAAGAACGCGGACGCCGATTTGCCCATGCTGGTGGCGGCGAAGAAGGAGTACGCGGGGCTGTAGTATCGCGTCGCTGTCTCTCCACACGGCGCGGACTGGCTTGATTGACGACGTGGCGGGAAGCGTTGCACGCTGGTAGACTTCGGGCAACCACTGGGACATCTCTGCCGTTGCTTGCCCGAGTTCGCATGACGATATCGCAAGGCACACAGTTCGGGCCGTACAAGATTGTGGAACAGATCGGCTCCGGGGGCATGGGCGACGTTTACCGGGCGGTGGATACGCGGCTGGGCCGCGAAGTCGCCATCAAGCTGGTCTCGGACCGCTACCTGACCGAGGCATTTGGCAGCGGGAGCCCGACGCCGGGAAGCGGAACCCCAGCCACGGCTGGAACCCTGTCGCACCGGCGATTTCTACGCGAGGCCCAATCGGCCAGCGTGCTGAACCACGCCCATATCTGCACGATTTATGACATTGGGGAACAGGACGGACGACCCTATCTGGTCATGGAGCTGCTGCGTGGCGAGACGCTCAAAGACGCCCTCCGCCATGGCACGCTATCTGTATCCGAAATAGTTATGTTCTCGCAGCAGGCGGCAAGCGCGCTGGGTGCGGCCCATGCGCAAGGGATCGTTCACCGCCACATCAAGCCGGCAAACATTTTTGTGCTGGGGCCGGAGGGCAAGCGGCAGATCAAGATCCTGGATTTT
>Ga0302325_10005717_pt1 | contig 28180 bp, 19 predicted proteins | sample Palsa_T0_2_FD_201948 | JGI IMG/M metagenome (GOLD analysis project Ga0302325, IMG submission 201948) | Peat permafrost microbial communities from Stordalen Mire near Abisko, Sweden - Palsa_T0_2 | ecosystem: Environmental > Terrestrial > Soil > Palsa > Peat permafrost | place: Sweden: Abisko... | reverse complement strand
CGCAGCGATGGGTGAGGTGGCGACAAGGACGGCGATCGCGGCGTTCCGCAAGAGCAGCTCGAACCACAGCACGATCGTCAGCAGGATGCCGACCACAGCGAAGATCAGGATCAGCGTGCTCTGCACGGTGATGTTCCACTGCACCAGGTCACCGATCTTGGTGGAAAGCGCCTGCACGGACCCGAACGTCTGGGTGACGATGAACCCCGTGAGCTGATCCGCAGCCCGCAGTGCGGTGGTGGCAATCGTCAGGGTGAGCAGGCAGGCCAGCGCGGCCTTGCCGACACCAGTTAGCCCCTGGGCCAGACCGCTGCCGTCATGGGTGACCACGGTCCGGATGACCTGGCCGAGCAGCAGCAGCGCGGCGACGACCGCTGCGAGGCCGAGCGAGATCGCGTACACGTTTCGCACCCCCCCGGAGCCGAGGTTCACCGGGGGGATCGCGACGAACGCCTTGCCGAAGGCACCCAGAAGCTGGGCGGCGGCATTGGCGAAGGCCCGGCACACCTGATCCCACGCCGAGGAGGCCACGCTGCCGACTGCGGTACCGACGAGACCGGTGGTGCAGTCCAGGGGGTTCGCCGGGCAGCTCACGGCGTCATCTCCTGCCAGCCATTCGTCGCCGCCTGCGCGGTGCCGGGTACAGCACTGAGCTGCGAGAAGCTCGTGTGGGGGTCCGGCTGGAGGATCTTCCAGTCGTCCTCCGCCCAGCGCATCCGCAGCGGGTAGACACCGACCCGGGTCTGGGTGCCCTGGCCCGGCAAGGTCAGGACGTCATCGGCGAGGAGCAGCACGGTGACCTCGTCCGCGGTGACGTCCCGGACCTGGTACTCCACTGGATCGAGGACCACGGACGCAACGGATGGGAGCTGGCCCGTGGCGGGCAGGCCCAGCTGTTTGCGTTCGCTGATCGTGCCCTGGGCGAAGTCCTGCGGGCCGGACGGATAGGAGGGGTCGGCGGTTAGCTGCAGCACCGCCGAGGCACGGTCCGGATCGAGAGTGGACCCGATCTGGGTCATGAACTCGTCCGCCGCCGAGACCGCCCCTTGCGTCGTCTGGGGGAAGCCGAGATAGACGCCGTTGACCAGCTGGCTGCCCTGGATGATCTGGATCGGGCCGGTGAGGGCCGGGGCTGGTGCCGGAGTGGCTTCTGTTGGAGCGGCGGACCCGACCGGGACGGGTATCGGGGCGGGCGGCGTGAGGTTCTCCTTGACCTTGGGGCCGAGAGCCGTCTGGACCACCAGGCCGATCGCGACGAAGACCAGCACGGCGAGGGCCGCGAAGACCACCAGTCGTATGCGGCGACGACGGTCTGCGGGGAGGCGGCGCGGGCCCGCGGGAGCGCGGCGCGGGTCGGGTGGGAAGCTCATGTCTGACACGTCCCTTCAGTGCACGGCGCCGAAGACGGTGTTGATGACGGGGATGGCGATAGCGGTGATCACCACACCGCCGAGCGACCAGAGCAGAGCGCGCTTGCCGCGGTCCGCGTGGTCCGGCCGGTTGCTCAGCGACCCCACGGCCATCAAACCGCCGGAGGCCAATGCTGCGCCGGCGCACGCGATCAGGGCGCCCCACTTGGCGTAGGCCAGGAGCAGCGTCACGCCGTTCGATCCGTTGGTCGGATCAACCGGGGCCGGATTCTGAACCGGGCCGCCGGCCAGGAGGAACGCCAGGCGCCGACCTGGCTGGTGGGCCAAGAGGACGGCCGGGAGCCGGGACCGCTCTGCAGTCAGGAGGAGAGCCGGAATCCGGGACGGCTCCACGGCCAGGAGGAGAGCCGGCTTCGGGGCCGGCATCCCGGCCAGAATGAGCGGTAGATGAGTCACAAGAGCGTGCAACGTCATGGCTCCCTCGCGCTGGCTCGGTTGTTTGCTGTAGCAAATCCAACGGAAGTGACCATACGTCCCATACCGGCTCATCGTCAACTACAGCAAATGAAGGAAGCCTCTGGCCTGGTATTGCGTTCGCTACAGCGAATGAGGCATGCTCAGGCCATATGGGAGGGACGAGAGGCCACCGCTAATGACTGAGAACGCTGCCGCGAACCTGATCGCGAAGCGCCTGAACCACCTGCTCGAGACGGTTCACCCAGCCGGCCGCGGGCCATACAGCCTGCGCGAGGTCGCCGACGCGATCAACGAGGCGGCCGGGACGCGGCTCATGTCCGCGGCGTACCTCTCCCAGCTTCGCACCGGGCAGCGCACCGAGCCGAGCCATTCGCGGCTGGCCGCGATCGCCAAGTTCTTCGGGGTAGACGTGCGGTACTTCACCGACGACGAAACCGCGCAGGCGACCGACGATCAGCTGGAGTTCCTGGCGGCCATGCGGGACAACGGCGTCCGGGCTGTTGCCGTTCGCGCCGCCGGGCTGTCGGACACCGCACTCGAAGCCGTCAAAGCCCTGATCGACAACGCGCGGCGGCTCGAGGGACTCGATGAGGCCGGGGATCACGGGCCGGGACGGGAGTCCCGCAAGCCGGCGTAGCGGGTCGGCCGGCCTTCAGTCGCCGGGGCGGTCAGGTCGGCCTTCACGGGCTTGGCCCTGCTGTGGTGTTCGTTCGCTGGAGCGTACAGAACAGCGACGTCTTCGCTTATAAGTGTTTGCTGTAGTTGACACAGTGGTGGCGCGTTCGGCAGGCTTGTCGTGTTTGCTACAGCAATCGGGTCATCGGTACCGTCGGCCGCTGTTGGCGATCGGAAGCCTGAGCCGAGCTCCGGCTGCCCGTTGAGGCCGCGGTGCCACGTCGCTGCAGGGAGCAATCTCGCATGGGTGCCATTGAGCTGCCTTCGGCTTATCCGAACACTGCGTCTGCGCGTTATCCGAACACTGCGTCTGCGCGGCCGGTCGCGTGAAACCTGACCGGAATCTGCTAGCGATCGCAGCCGCGATCATCGCGCTGCCATTCGTGGCGCTGGTGGCAGTGGCTCTCGCCGCAGAAGCCTCCGGGGCGCTCGCCCCTACGGCGGCATCTCCCCTGACTACCTGCGGCTCGGCTCCAGTGAAGGCGGGCGTCAGCGCGGATGGGCTCCCGGCGCTCGATGCCAGCCAGATCGGCAACGCCCAGATCATCTACAACGTGGCCGAAGATCTGCAGCTGCCCGCACGCGCTCCCGTCATCGCCATCGCGACCGCCATGCAGGAGTCACGGCTGCGGAACCTCACGGGCGGTACTGCTGATTCGCTCGGCCTGTTCCAGCAAAGGCCGTCCCAGGGCTGGGGCAGCCCGGCCGACATCCTGAATCCCGTGTACGCGGCGTCGGCGTTCTACGCCCGACTCATCCAGGTCGCTAACTGGCAGACGTTGCCACTGACCGTCGCCGCCCAGGATGTGCAGCACTCTGGCTTCCCCGGCGCTTATGCACAGTGGGAGTCTCTCGCCGATGCGCTGGTCAGCACCTTCTCAGGCACCGCCACCGCCTGCCTGACCGACAACGGCGGACACGTGCCTGCCTCGGGGGCCATTCAGCTGCCGGCCGGTTTCGCTCTCCCATCGGGCACACCAGCCACCGTCCAGGTCGCCATCGCTTATGCGGTCGCTCAGCTCGGTAAGCCGTACATCTGGGGCGATACTGGCCCGGTCGGATTCGACTGTTCCGGCCTGGTGATGATGGCGTACCGCGCGGCCGGGATCTCGATACCGCGGACGACGTTCCAGCAGGTACTCGTGGGCACTCCCGTCTATGGCATTAGTCAGCTCACGCCCGGGGATCTGCTGTTCAGCGCGGGAAGCGACGGAACGGCTGCCAATCCGGGGCATGTGGGGATGTACATCGGCTCCGGGCTCGTCATTGAGGCGCCGGAGACCGGTGAGCCGATCATGATCACGCCGCTGGCCGGGTACTGGCAGCAGAACACTGTCGCCATCCGGCGGATCGTTTAAGGGCGCCAAGGACGGAGCTCGCAGTGCAAAGAATCGTCGCCCCAGAATTCAGGGAGCTGACGGCTGGCCGCAGATCCTTGGATAACAGAGAAGGCACGGCACCCACCGCCCAGATGACGCCGTCGATAGACGATCGCCTTCCTCCGCCAGCAACCACCTCACAACGATTTGTTCATGACTAACCCGTAAAAGCAAGGGAACCTGTGATCGGCTGCCCGGCAGCAGGGCACGGCCCGGCGACGCCTGCTGCATACTTTGCCGGTAGCGCGCATCCGCTGAACCCTCATTCCGTTATCTATGCAATTGCGCCACGCCGGCAGCTGTTATGCAGCCACAGGGTTGTGTCCGATGTGGTTTAATGCAGAGGTAATCATATAATTGCTCAGCATACGAATACCTGTGGCTGTTCTTGGTCCAGGATGCCCGCAACCAGGAGATGACATGGCGCAAAAGGTTCAAATAACGCTGCTCTGCGATCTGGACGACGGCAACGTGGAGGCGGACGAGACGTTGCAGTTCGGCCTCGGCGGCGCCAGCTACGAGGTTGACGTATGCGGCAAGCATGCCCAGCAGGTCCGCGACGGCCTGCAGCCCTTCGTGGTGCACGGCCGAAAGACCAGCTCGGCGAGCAGCAGCAGCCGACGGCGGTCTGGGCGTGCCGCGGCTGGCCGCGACCAAACCGCTGGCGTCCGCGCCTGGGCCAAAGACCAGGGAATTCACGTCAACGACCGCGGCCGCATCCCCGCCTCCGTGGTGAAGGAGTACGAGGCAGCTCACTAGCAATGGTCGTTGAGGCACTATGCCCTAGCGTAGCCGTACATGTTTCGGGCAGGCGGATTCAGCCGCCGCTGCTCCGGTAACCACTGTCCGGCGGAGAAAGCTCATGGCCGGGTCATAAACACCCCGCGCATTCAAGCCGGGTCGAGCAGATCGCAGTCGGATTGCTGCACCCACAACCGAGTGCCCCGCGGGAGCTATAGGCGTGCAGCCCGATCCGCGGGCAGAATCCGGTCTGAACGCCGTGGCCAGTCAGTAACATCCGCAACACTTTCCAGCGCGTTGGTGGACTGTCCCGGCTTGAAGTGCGCTGTCCACCAACCTCGATAAGGCGCGTTTTCGGTCGCGCCGCGACAGCGCGAGTTCCCTGTGCCCTGAAAGTCGACTCTCAGGGACATACCTTCATCGAACCACGAACGAAGCCGGAACAGACTTTCAGTACCAAAAGTCGTAAATGACTCATTCGACCGACAATCGCTTGCAAAGCTTCAATCACGGTCAGTAATGTCACGGCATGCGGATGATTAGGGTCTTGGTAGGCCCGGATGACTGAACGGCGGCTGTCCGGTCCTGCCCGCCGACTGGTCACGCTGCTTGCCGAATATCCAGACGGGCTCTCGTTCGCCCAGCTGGCCGAATACGCCCGGGCCCGGTTCAAAGGCCTGCCCGCCGCGCGGGTCGCCGCGTTGGCCAGGGAGGCGGTCACTGCTGGGGCGATCACCGACGACGGCGGGCGACTCCGCGTCTTCACTCCCGCCGACGACCCGGCCAATATGGATCCGGACGCGAGCTCGGCTCCAAGCCGCGCGACTGGGCGCCCGCTGCGCGCCGTTATCGTCGATCTTGAGTCAGTAGTGCGCACCACCGCAACAGAGCCATACACCGACAAGCGGATTTACCAAGTCGGGGCTGTCCGCTATGGAACCGATCGAGAGTGGGTCGCTGCTGCGGATCCATTCGTCCGCTGGCTCGACCTTCCCAACGACGAATGGGTCATCGTCTCCGAACGGGTCCGCAACGAACACGCTGGGCACGCGGTGCCGCCCGCCGAGGCGCTCGCCGCGCTGCTCGCGTTCGCCGACGGCGCCGACGTCGTCGTCGCCTACAACGGCTTTGCCGCTGACTTTCCACTGCTGGCCGAAGCCTGCGACCGGGAAGGGCTGCAGGGGCTTCCGGGCGAGTACGTCGACGCCTACTACCTGACGCTGGCCATGTGGCCGACCGCGGCCACGCACCGGTTGGCGCACCTTGCAACCGCGGTCGGCGTGCCGACCGGCGATCTGAGCTGGCATGATGCCACCGCCGACTGCTTGCTGCTCGGTCGACTGCTCGCTGCTTCGGCCGCCGAACTGCGCCGCTGGCCGGAGCTGCTGCGTGACCTGATCGCCTCTGCCGTACCCGATTCGCCAGGATGGCGCCTGCTACGCGAGCTCGCCGCCGACGGGCTGCCGGTCGAGCAGGAGCGGGTGTACCGGCACCGCGACGTCGCCGCCGCTGTCCAGGACGGCCTGGCAGGACACCGGCCGCGCCGACCGGCGACCGGCGGAGCCGACCGCGGTGCGTTCAGCATCGGCACCGACCTGCGCGGCGCAGACGGACGGGTCGACCCGAGCGAGCTCGCCCAGGCTGCCTACGGAACCGCAACCCGCCGCGTCGCGCAGGAGCAGATGACGAGCGCGCTGCACCGCTGGGCCGATGATGGACGCCCAGGCCTGATCGAAGCGCCGACCGGCACCGGCAAGAGCCTTGCCGTGCTCGCCGCCGCGCTCGACTGGCTCGCCGACGACCCGCGGCGTACGGCGGTCATCACCACGTTCACCAAGCAGCTGCAGGCGCAGCTGGCCCGCGACGTCGCCGCCCTCGACGCATCTGTGCCGGGCCTACTGACCGCCACAGACGTCGTTAAGGGTGCCAGCAACAGGCTGTCGCTTCGCGCCCTGCTCGTCACCCTCGCTGACGCGACCGCGATGGGTGCTCGCGGTTCCCGTAACCGATTCCTGGAACGGCTGGCGTTCCGCGAGCTGCTCGTGTTCCTGCTACTGCGGCTGCTTGCCGCTACCGATCCGATCGACGGCTGGAGCGCGCACTCGGTCGACGTGGTCGACGTGCCGGCGTTCTTCGCCGACTACGCCGGACCGGCGTTGCCCGTGTGGCTGGAGAGCCTTTCGCAGGCGTTGAGCGGCGAGTATGAGGCGGTCGCCGCGACGCCAGTGGCGGCATACACCGACCTGGTGTCAGAGGCCTTGGCCGGCCACCGGCTCATCCTCGCCAACCATGCGATGCTGCTCGCCCACCTCGACGAGCTTGGCGGCCTCGGCGACGACACGCTGCTGGTCGTCGACGAGGCCCACCAGCTCGAGGACGCCGCTACGTCGGCGCTGACCACGACGCTGGACTACCGGGCGGTCGAGGACCTGTTCGCCGAGCTGGGCGGATGGCTCAATGAGAACCGCGGCCCCGCCGAGTGGGCCGCCGTCGCCGACGCGGTGCGCAACCTCGGCATCATGCTCGACCACGAACAGTTGCCGAAGGTCGCCGGCCAAGCGTTCGACGCGCGCTCGGCTGGCGTCGGCGTCCTTGTCGGGTCCCGCGCCGTCACCCTGGCTAGCCCCTACGCCGGCACCGCCGGCGTGCCACAGGTCCGCACGTTGGCCGTCCTGCTGACCCGGCTCGGCGGCGTATGCCGCGCCGTGACCGGCGCTCTCGGCGCGTTCATCACCTCCAACGGCACGACGCTGGAGTTCTTCGCCGCCGAGCGGCTACGCACCCTGATCGCGAAAACCGCGGCGACCGAGGCGGCCGCAGCGGCGATAGTCGCTGACATCGACGGCGTCCTCGGACCACCGCCTTGGCGGGTCCGGGATAGCAGCGGCCAGGACGGCGACGCCGCTCCGCAGGTCGGTGGTGCCGACGCGGCGACTCCGAGCGGGTCGTCGGCGACCGACGAGGACGAAGACGACGTCACCAATGACGACGACGCGGAGGCAGCCGCGGCGGGTGACGGTGACGTGGCGAGCGGCGACGCGGCGGCAGCGCAAGCGCCCGCGGTAAGCGTCGGGCTGACAAATCGTGTTGTATACGCCGAGGAGATCGCGGCGCTGCGCACCGGGCTGCGCGGCTACCGGTTCCGGATCGCCACCTCCCCGATCGAGCTGCCCGCCGACCCGACATGGCGGCTGTTCCTGGCCGTGTTCACCCGCACCTACTACGTATCGGCGACACTGCGGGTTGCAGGCGAGTGGACGTTCCTGCGCGACCGGCTCGGCATAGACCCGGCCGTGAGGACCCTTGTTCTCGACACTCCATTCGACCTGGCGAATCAGGCCGAACTGGTCTGTTTCTCCGACTTCCCATCGTGGGCGGAGCAGTCTGACGGAGCGATGCGCACCGCCGCCCATCAGCTCGCTGGTTACGCCGCCGAGATGATCCGGCCGGTTCTCGCTCCCGGCGTTGAGCAGCAGCATGGCGAACGCGGCGGGGTCGACGGCGGTGCGATGGTACTGACGACTGCCCGGTCGACCGCCGGCGGTATCGCCGACTATCTGGCGGCCGAGTTGCGCCGCCGCGCCGACGAGACCCCCGTGCACGCCGCGCTCATCGTCGGCAATCAGCGCGCCGTCAGGGCCTTCATCGACCACGAAACCGGCGGCGGCGTACTCGTCGGCACCAAAGGACTGTGGCAGGGCGTCGACATCGCCGACGCCGACCGGTTGCGGCTTGTGTGGATCAACAAGCTGCCGTTTGCGCCGTTCGCGGCCCCCGTCGTCGAAGCGCGCCGCGAGGCGGTCAAGGTCCGCGCTGAGTTGGCCGGCGCCGAGGATCCGGATGCGGTCGCCACCGAGACGTTTTATCTGCCGCTGGCCGCGCTGCAGCTGCGTCAGGCTGTCGGCCGCCTCATCCGCTCCGAACGGCACCGCGGCATCATCATCATCTCCGACCGCAAACTCGCCGGCGCCACGGCGTTGCGCCGCGGCTACCGGCAGACGTTCCTCGGCTCGCTTGACGCTGGGCTGCTGAGGCCCGACCTAGACACCGGAGAGCAGACCGGTGGCAACGTCACCACGATGGTGCAAGGGTGGCGGCGGGTCTGGACATTCTTCGCCCGCCAGGGGCTGCTCGACCCGCGGCGGGCGGCTGAGCTGTCGACCGACGAGGCGCTCGAGGCACATACGCTGCTGCCGCAGACCCGCCGCATCCGCAGCCTTGGGCTCACCGCCGCCCAGGTAGACGAGCTGAGCGCGGCCGGCCGACTCGCCGACGAGGTCGCCGAACGGGCCGCACAAGTCGCCGGACTGCTGCACCTGTCTGACGATCCTGCCGAACTCAAGGGCAGCCAGATCGCTGCGATTAGGGCAGTCGCCGAGGGCCGTAACGTGCTCGGGCTGCTGCCGACCGGGTTCGGCAAGAGTTTCTGTTTCCAGCTGCCCGCGCTCGTCCTGCCCGGCGTGACGATCGTGGTCTCACCGCTCGTCGCGCTCATGCATGACCAAGCGCTCGAGATGAACCGCTCGATCGGCGGCGCGGTTCGCGCACTCGTCGCGCCGCTGCGGGAGTCGTCGTCCCGGGCCGGCAAGACAGAGGTCGCCGACCAGTTGCTCGGCCGTGCCGACCATGGCATCCGGCTCGTTTACGTCTCCCCGGAGAGGTTGTGCCAGCGCCGGTTCCGCGAGCTGGTCCGCGCTGCGGTCGCCGTCGGCTGCGTGCGGCGGATCGCGCTGGACGAGGCGCATACGTTCATCCAGTGGGGCGACGACTTCCGGCCAAGCTTCCGCCGCGTCGAGCAGTTCCTCGCCGAGCTGCGCACCGATTTTGGCCTACCGGTGACCGCGCTGACCGCGACCGCCAACCGGGCGGTGCACGCCGGGCTGCGCGAAGGCGTGTTCGGGCTGAGCGCCGACCCGCCGGACGGCGGCGATGGCGAGGATCTCGTCACCGTACTCGAAAACCCGATACGCCCAGAGCTCGGGATCTTCCGCCGGTCGCTTGCCGCGGCCGGGACGGCGATCGTCGCCGGGCTGGCCGAGGAGGTCCTCGACTCCCTCGATGACCACGCGATCTTCTACTGTCTGACGGTAAAAGAGGTTGTGCGACTCCACGCGCACCTGCGCGAGTACCTCGGTGACGCCGGCGTGCGGGTACTGCGGTTCCACGGCCGCCTCACCGAAGCGGAGAAGTCGGCGGTGATGACTGAGTTCCGGGAGGCCCCGCACAAGGGCGAGGAGGGCTTCGCACCGTTCGTCGTCGTCGCCACCTCCGCGTTCGGGCTTGGTATCAACCGGCCCGACATCCGCACCGTGTTCTGCGTGTCTCCGCCAACCGACCTGGCCGCCATGTACCAGCAGCTGGGCCGCGCTGGCCGGGACGCCGCCGGCAAGGCGATCGTCGGGGCAGCCGACCCGGACGACGACGGTGTGCCGGGCACTCCGCCACCCAGCGGACAGCGGCCGGCGAACACGGGGCTTACGTTGCTGACCAGCCGCGGGCTGCGCACGGTCGCGTTCATGACCGGCCAGGACCTTCCCGGCCCACTGCTGCACCGGATGGCGAAGGCTGTGCTGTCCTGCGGCGGTGTACTCGACGCCGCATCGACCGCCGAACGCCTTATCGGCGAGGACCTTACCGCTGGCCGACTTACCCTGCAGGAGGCCGGGCAGCGGCGCACTTTCGACACCTACAGCGCTGGCGTCGTCCGCGCGTTCGCCGCGCTCGCCGCACTCGGCATGGTCACTGACCTCGGCGACTTCCCACCGTTGGCCACAGTCAAGGCCGGTGAGCTGCTTGGGGGCGACGATGCCGACTGCAACGATCCGTCCAGGGCCGTGGAACGCGCCGTCGTCGCCGCTCTGCTCGCGCTGCCGGCCCGCGGCGACGACCACCAGCAGCAGCTCTGGCGGCGACGCCTCGACGTAGCGAAGGCTAGCGCGTGGCTTGCCGCAACCGTGCCCGGCTTCAGCGACCTCGCCGCTGACCCGCCCGCGACCTGGCAGCTGCTCGCCGACCTGCATGACCGCGGCCAGCTGGATGTGTCCGCCGCCCCGTCCCGCAAGCTCGTCACCGGCCTCGATGCGCACGTCGCCGACGTCCCGACCGGGTTCCCCGCGGCCGTGTCCGGCAAAACGGCCCGCGCTGCGGCCGAGATCGCACTGTTGCGAGACTTCTTCGCCGACCGCGGCACATGCGCGAACCGCAAGTTCGCTGACTACTTCGGCGTCGATGTACCCGACGCCTGCTGTATGACTGCGACGAATCGCTGCTCGGCGTGCTGGGATTTCCGCCCCGATTGGGCAGCTACCGACACCCCGCCGGCTCCCGGCGCGGCGTTGCTCATCGACCGGCCCCGACCGGCCGGATGGCGGGTCGACGCCGCGGCGAAGGCGCGTCGGCTGGACGAGCAGGTCCACATGCTGCTGTGGACGGTCGACCGGGGGCTCTCGGCCCGCGACGTGCAGCTGGCACTGCGCGGCCAGGACACATGGTTCTACGCCCGGGCCCGGCGCTGGGTGCCGCTGCCATCCGCGGTCGTGACCTCCCGATTCTTCGGCGCCAACCCGTCGGTGACCCTGTCACACGTCGAGGACGCGCTTGCCCGGCTCGCCGCCGACGGTCGCGCCGTCGCCACCGGCCGCCGGTGGCGCGACGCTGGCAATGTCGCCCGCGAGCAGCGCCGGGTCGCCAGGCAGGCCGCCGCGGCGGGAGCACAGCCGTGACACTCACGCCGCCGCGCGAGGCGGTTTGGCGGCCATATGAAGGCGAGCCGCTGTTTGTTCCCCAGATACTGCTCGGCTTCGACGCGCTCGAACCGGCCGACGCCCACCGACTGGCCCACTACCTGGCTGCCCTGGTCGCCCGCCGCGGCGTTGTCCATACGGCCATTGCTTTCAACGCCGTCTACTTCGGCTACGACCTGAGCTTCGGCGGGTATGTCGGCGGCCCGGTCGACTTCGACCGGTTCGAGCAGGTCACATTCGGGGAAGCGACCGCGGCACTGCCGGTCGGCGCGATGGTCAATGTTGCCACCGGAGCCGAACCGCTGTTTGCCGAGGTCGTTTACAAGGAGGGCGCGCATTCGGCCCTGCGCGACGACGGCGACATGCCCGGCTGGCTGTCCGGTGCACCGGCCGGCGCCCGCGGCCCCGACATACCGCCGGAACCACAGACCGCGCCGGTAATCACCGAGCGGCTCGTTGTTGATTTCGACGCGTTCGGCCCCGCGCTCGTCGCCACCCCAGCGAAGATGGACCGGCTGCGCCGCCGTGGCAAGTGGCTTGACGCCGATGCGCACCTGCTGCTCGAGGCGCGCTACGCGGACGCGGAGGACGCCGAGGCTGCCGATACTGAGTTCTACGCCCGGTACCTGCTCACCCGTGGCCGCGAGCAGCTGCTCGCCGGACCGCTGCCGCTGTTGCTCACCGACGACGCCGGCGAGGACCATCTGGCCGTGGCTGTGCGGGCCGCGCTGGACACTATCGCTGCGGCGCTCGCCTCGATCGGTACGCTTCGGGTCTGGCGTGGGTATGCGTTCCCGCGTGCCGCGCTCGGTGCCCGGCTCGCCAGCCCCGGCGCGCTCGGTGGCAACGACCTCGCCGGGCTGGCCACTGCGATCAGCCGCCCTGGCCCGGTCACCCGCCGTCGGTTCGCTGCCCCGACCGCTTCGGTGCGCTATACCGCCGTCGGACCGCTGCTGCGCGCCATTTCCGACTCGGCCCCGCATCTGGTCGGGCTCGACTACTCCACCGCCGTATGCCACGCGAACACGGTTATCGGCGACTACGCGCGCCGGGAAGCCGACGACGATGGGGTGCTGCCGTCTGGAGCGCACCTGCGCCTGGACGACGGCTGGCAAGGCGGCGGCGTGTGGCGCGCGTCAGACCCGCCCGGGCCGTACGCGCGTATCGACCCTCTCGTCCCCCTTGGCTTGGGCTGGATCGACACCCAGCAGCCGCCGACCACGGAGCCCGTCGATGAAGTCGAGCCGCCCGACGACCTTGATTCTGGCGCCGACCTCCTTTCGGTCACCGACAGCCACCTGTCGTGGACGGTGACACTGCGGCTCACGCACTCACTTACGGGTGTCGCCGCGCTGCCCAATCGTGTAGTTGAGGAGTTCGAGACGGCCGGGTTCGTCAGCGCGCAACTTCGCCTGCGGCTCACCCACGACGGGTACGAACTCGACCCGGAGGATGCCGACCAGGCCGTCACCATCACCCGGATCGGCCCACGGGTGCGACTGACTGGCATCGAATGGCCACTCGAGTTTTTCCCCGGAATCATGCTGACCTTCACCTGGCAGCGTGGCGCGGTCGTGCTGCGGGCACACAGCACGCTGCTTGAGGCACCGGTCACCATCGACGGCACGGAGTACGACCATCGCTATGACCCGGCCGTCCTTACTCGTGACAACGCGCCCGGCTGTGCGCGGCGCGGCGTTAGTCGCCAAAGCCCGCTCACTTTGCGGGACCGGGTGTTGCGCGCGGTGCGGCGCGCCGGGCACCTCGCCCCCGACGGTGTCGCCATACTGCGGCGCGACCTGCTCGCCGACCTCGTGTACGGCCGCCACGCCGGCCCAGCAGGCGCTGCCGCGCTCGAGCCGGTCGTCGACGCGATGCTTGCCGACGGGACACTGAGCGTTGAGCAGGCCAGCGCCGGCGTCGGCGGTCTCGAGTGGCCCGCGACCGGGCCTGGCGACCGCTTGCCGGTGCTGGTGTGGCAGCCACGGCCGGTCGTCGGCTTCCCCCGCCAGCGCGGCGGGTCCCAGCCAGACCTGTCCCACTACGTCAGAGAGTACTCAGTGGCCCCGTTCCTACGCCGATTGCCGCAGGGCGCACTGGCAAGCCCTGGAAAGCGCGCAGAGTACAAGAGGCTGCTCATCCGCTACGGCCGTGCCGGTGACCTGCCGCCCGGCTACACGCTAGTCGACGGCCACATTCGGCACCGGTGACGGCACATGAGAACGGAATGTCTGACCCGCTCGGCAAACTGGACCGGCGGCAGGCAACCGAACGACCAGGGGGTGGACAACGGATGATCCGAAACCGGCGGTCGTTGTGCGGGCACCGCGACGACGACTTGCCTTACGTGACCAGGATGGATTCCGGCTACGACCCGCAGGACCGCGCGAATGTCGACGCGGCACTCGCGCACCTGGCCACGGTGCTTAACGCGCTGCCCGGACCCATCGACAGCGCTGTCGCCGACCTGACCACGCGCGACGTTGCCACGCTGCTATCGCGCGCACCGCTGGACCGGCGCGCGCACGCGCTGCGCGCGATCGGCATTCCGGTCGCGCCGCGCTCTGTCGGGCAGGCACTGTGCGGCGACGTCCTGGCCCGGCTGCAGCGGGCACACCTGCACGACGTGATTCACTGCGCCGTGCCGCTGGCCCGGTCCGTGCGCCGCGACCTATTCGACGCGGCCGGCGGACACCCCAGCACCGTTGCTGACACGCCGGACCCGACCACCCGGTGGACCGCCGCGACGCTGCGATTCGCGCTGTGGACCAGTGCGCTCGCCTCCCCTGCCAACGCGCGCGTGCTCGTCTGGGCCGCGACCCAGCCCTGGTTCCTGCCGCGGACGCTCTCCGAGTCGCAAGGTAAGGAAGTGCTCGCCGCTGCTCGCACCGTCGTGGAGGCGACACAGGACTTGATCGAAGACAACACCGAGGACTCTGTGACTGACTCGCCTGCCGAGCCGCATACCGGCAATCTTGACAGCGCGGACAGCGACGCGGAGGTTCCGTCAGAATACGGAGACGACGCGCACGTGCCCACGATGACCGCTGTGGACCGGCTCGACGACCTGCGCGCCAAGCGCACGAACCTGGAAGCGGCGCTTGCGTCCGCGCGGGAAGCCGCCCACCGGCTGGTGCAGACAGTCGACGCCGGCGAGATGCCCTCTGTGGCTGACACCGATGCCATTACCGCGCTGCGTGACGCTCTGCAGCGCCTTGCCACCGCGCTGCCGGTCGAGGCTTCAGCGGCGCCGAGCGTCACCGCGATCGACGCAGCCCTGGCCGCGCTCGAACAACAGGCAAACCAGTCGTCGGTTCGTGCCCGTCTTGAGACGCTGCGCACCATCGACGGCGGGGCGGCACTCGTCGGCCCGCTGGCCGCACTCGGCAGCCTGATCGACGACACGCTTTCGCGCTTCGCTGAGGAGGACGTCGCCGCTACCGTCGCTGGGCTGACCGCGCTCGCTGACCTTATCGACCTCATCGCCACCGATGGGCCAACTCACGCCGACCCGCAACGGCTGATGGACCTGCAAGTTAGCTGCGCCGCTATCTTGCCGTCGCAACTGGGGCTGCTGCCGGTAGCGGCGCTGACGGGGCAACTAAGCTGGGCGCCAGCCCCGGCTGAAGCCGCCGGGACCAACACCCGTGATCGCGCGGACCAGGCGACTGCGCCCGTCGCGCCGGACGTGGGGCCGAATCCGGCGGCAGCGGCACCAGACCAGGGCGGATTCGACGACGCTCCCGACCCGGAGCCACCCGACGAGTCGCGCGCCCTTGACTCTGCGCGGCCCGACACGGGTACTCACGACGCAGCGGAGCGTTCCGCCGTAGCCCCGGCGGGCCCGGCTCTGCGGGTCACCACCGCGGTAGCGACCGCACCACCGAGCCACCAGGCTCCGACGCCCTCCGTAATGTCTGTGCCCGCCGCACCGACAGGAGCTCCGCAGCAAACGCCGTCGCCGCGCATCGACGCGAACGCAGTTGCCACCCTTAGCGACCTTATTATGACCCGCCGCTTTGGTCTGGCCGCCGCGCTCGCCGAAAAGGTCCTTATGGCCAAGCCCTGGCCGACGGTGCTGCGGCTGTCCGCGCTTGCCGACGCTGTCCGTGGCGAGACCGGTCCGTGCGCGAGCCGTCTGAGGCTTGAGCTGCCAATGCTTGACGCGGACCCGCTCTCCACCGACGCGGCCGCGCTACACCTCGCCGTTTCGGCACTGCTCCGGGTTGCGCTGATTACCGGCGAGCACGCCGCCGGCGCCCTGCTGACGACGCTGTCAGGTCGCCTTGAGCGCAACGTGGCCGCGATCGCCGAGCAGGTCGGCCGACGCGCGCTGCAGGGCGTGCTCATTGGCAACCCGCTGCGCACTGTGCTTGCCGACGTCGGCGAACTCACCGCGGAAGTCGATCAGGCCCGGTCAGCAGCGCGGGAGCGGCTGCGGCCGCGCACGCTGCGGTTCAAACGGGCCACCGATGTGGCCAAGGAGTGGCTGGCCGCCGACGGCATCCTCGGCTCGCTGCTCACGGCTGCGGCCGCTGACGATCGCAGCCGCCGAGCCGAGGTCACCGCCCAGGTGCTGCGCCTATCCGACCATGGTTCGATTGGCAAGGAGATCGAGCGGCTTGACGCCAAATACAAGGGCAACTCCGGCAAACCGATTCAAGGCTCCGGGCGCCAAGACCTGGTCAACCTCGCCGCCGACGCGCTGCACCCGGTCTCCGCCTGGCTCGACAGCGTCGCCGCTCTCGAACACGCGGCGCAAGCCGGCTCGACGTGGGCGACCGGCGAGCTGACCGACATGCGGGACGTCGTGCTCGAGCACGCCCGCGGCGCGCTCGCCTGCCTCGACGCACAGACCAAGCGCGGCGACGCTGTCGCCGACGCGGCTGCGGTCGCCGCCCGCGACTCTCTAGCCACCACGTTTGCGCTACTCGACGGGTCGGCCGCGCTGCCACCACGTGAGCCGCTCGCCGCCCTCGCCCTGACCGCTGAGTTGCTCAAGGTTCCTGGAGCCACCGTAGAGGCGACCTCCGGGCTAATCACCGTGCCGACCAACACCGGGGTCGACGCCCTCATCGCTGCGGCCAGCTATAGCTGGCAGGACGCGTTCAATGCGCAAGTCGCCGCCGAGGAGTACCCGACTGCGCAATACCTGCTGACCGCGGTTCAGTCCGGTGCGCTGCCCGGAGCGGCTGCTGAGCTCGAACGGGGCGCCGTACAGACGCTGCGGACGGCCGAACACCGCTCCCAAGCCGAGCTGTGGACGACCCGCGATCAGCTGTTGGCAGAACTGCGCCGTGCCCTGCTGCGCAACGAGATCTCCGACGAGCAGGACGGTGAGCTCACCACGATGCTCGACGCTGCCGACCCGGACACGTCGGCCGACAGCGGACGGGACGATTCACGAGAGCGACGGAGTCTCGCCGCGGTGCGCGGTCAGCTCAATGCTGTCGCCGAACTGCTACCGGCCTACCGCGAGGAAGCGGCGCGCCGACTGCAAGACCGGCTTGAATTGCTTGTACAGCAGCCAGCCAAGCGAGTGCCAGTCGACGCTCCGCATATTCAGCGGCTCATCGATTCCGGCGAGCTGTCCACAGCCGAGGAACTCATTTATTACTGTGAAGTCGGCGAGCCGGTCCCGCACGCAACCGTCCGCGAAGACCTCACACAGTTTTTCCCCACGGTTCCGGACGCGCTGCCTGGCGGCATCACCGCTGAGGTGATCGAGGCCGCCCTGACCGGCAGTATCGTCCCCGGCTGCGATGTGCTCGACTTCGGCGGGCTGTCCGAGGACGCCCGGACGACCGTCGCCGACGCGCTGAATGTCTGGCGGCAGCTCGGCCTCACCCCAGTCGAAGGACGGAACGGAATAAGCGAGCGCGCGCAACTGCTGCCGGCGCTGCGAGTGGCCGGGTTCGAATTCGACGCGCAGACGAGGGTGAACCAGCTCAGCAATGTCCAAAAGGGTCGCGAGCGGCGGTTCGTCGAAATGTCGAACATGTCGTGGAACGGCAAGCCGTTGGTGCCGCAGTTTGGGTCCAAGCTGGGCGGCCGACTGCGGGTGCTGCTCTGCTGGGGACGACCGGCAGAGGACCTCCTGATGAGCTGGACCGATCAGGACACCTCCGCCGACGCGATCCTCGTCACGTACTTCGGGACGATGTCGGCGGGGGTACGACGCCGGCTGGCTGCCCGGACCCCGGGCACCGACGCGCCCGTCATCGTCCTCGACGATGCTGCGCTGGCCTACTTGGCCGCGCGCGGCGACCGGCAGCTCGACGCAGCGATGTCGATCTTGCTGCCGTTCTCCGCGGTACAGCCGTACGTGCGGCACAAGCGCTCACTAGTCGCGCGGGAGATGTTCTACGGCCGGGATAAGGAACGCAAAGCTGTTCTCGATCCGAACGGCACCCAGGTCATCTTTGGTGGGCGCGGCCTAGGCAAGTCGGCACTGCTGCGCGACGCTAAGGTCGCATTCGAGCGAGAACCGGAGCGCGTCGCCATCCACATTGAGCTGACCACCGCTGATATCGGCCCGGAGCGGCAGCCGGCCGAGGCTGTATGGAACCTGCTCCTGCGCGACCTGGACGGTACCGTCATCACGCTGAACAAGGCCGAGAGACGCGGCAAGTCCAATCACGAAATAGTGCGGGCCGGGGTTCGCGCATGGCTCGAAGGCGACGGCCGACGTCGATTGCTGATCCTGCTCGACGAATCCGACGGGTTCTTCGAGGCTGACTCGACGCAATTCCCGGAGACGAACCGGCTCAAAGACCTCGGCCAGATGCCCGGCTTCGAGGGCCGAACCAAGGTAGTGTTCGCCGGCCTGCACTCGGTGCAGCGATTCGCAAAGGTATCAAACAACACCTTTAAGCACCTCGCGCAGCGCCCCACGGTCATCGGACCGCTACGGCCGCAATTCGCTTACAACCTGATCGCGCGCCCGATGGAGGCGCTCGGGTACCGATTCGCCGACCCAGATCTGGTCAACCGGATTCTCGGCTACTGCTCGTACCAGCCGTTCCTGCTGCAGATGTTCGGACACCGGCTCGTTGAGCACATGCACGCGCACCGAACCCGGCCGCCGGGGACGGATCCTGGCGAGCCGCCGTTCTTCGTCACCGCCGAGGACGTGATGGCGGTCGAGGCCGATCCAGAGCTTAAGGCGGATATCACCTCGACGTTCCGCGACACGCTCAACCTGGACCCGCGCTACAACGTGATCGCTAACGTGCTCGCCTACCACGCGCATGAGCATGGCATGGACCATCGGCTCACGGAGATGGAGCTGCGCAACGAGTGCCTGTCGTACTGGCCGGACGGGTTCGCCGGGCTGGACATCGAAGGATTCCGTGCATACCTCCACGAGATGACGGGGCTTGGCGTACTCGCACCGAACAACGACCAGCGCGGCTGGCATCTGCGCTCGCCGAACGTGCTTCGCATGATTGGCAGCCAGCTTGACGTGCTTACCGAGCTGATGCACGCGGCGTCCGAGGCGGTGCCGAGCGAGTTCATCGCGCTTGCCACCCGAAGGGCGCTCCCGGACGGCACCCGGGCGCCGCTGACCGCCGCCCAGATCGACGACCTGCTCGGCGACCATTCCAACCAGGTCCGTCTCGTGCTCGGCTCGCCGGCGACGCGCATGGAGCGGGTCGGCACGACCCTGCGCGTGGTGTGTGAGGACTTGGCCGGACGCTACAACTTGATCGATACGCGCGGGCGCAAGCAGTTCGAGGACGCGCTCATCGACGGTCGGCCCGGCGAGCGCCGCGTCGTCCTGTCCGACCTGGTCGCACTGTGTACCAAGGACGAGGGCTGCACAGCCTCCCTGGCAGCCGCGCTGCAGCAGCGGCCGACAACCTCGGGCGTGACCCGGTCGGTTGTGCTCGTTTCCGGGCCGGACCAGCTCGGGTTTTGGCAGGAGGCGTTCGCCGCAGGTGAGCAGCCGGGCCTTGGAACGATCGCGCTGCACCGGCTGGACCGGCGAGCGATGCACGTGTGGTCGCTCGATACAGGGCACTTCACCACACCGGAGCGGCAGGCGCGACTGCTCGAGGTAACGGGCGGCTGGCCGTACCTGACCGAGAGAGCAATAGCGCTGGCCATTGAGCACGGATCGGAGGAAGCGGCACTCGCCGAGCTGGCCAAGGAACTTGAAAGCGACCACGGTGCAGCCGAGCTAGTCGAGGCGGTCGGGCTAACCCTGGACGAGAACCTAACTGCCGCGTTCGACACGATCCTGGCCTACGCTGCGTTGGGGGCGAGCGTGTCGGACCTGCTCGAAGCGATCAGCCTGGCCAACCATCCCGACCCGGAGTCGGCGCTGGCATGCCTGGATGCACTCGCCGTGTTCGACGTGGACGCGGCCGGGGTACATAGCGTCGAGCCTTTGCTGGTGCGCTGCTGGCCTCACCGACGTCCGGCCTCGGCCGGCGACGAGTAGGCGCGCACGGCTCCGGAGTTTGGCATGTAGGTCTGCCAAGATACCTTCGTGATTTCTGGCCCGCGTACGCCTACTTCTGCATCCGCGGCCTGAACGCTGGCGAGTTAGGGACGGCCAAGAGGCTGCGCGGGTCCTCCGGTAGAGACGTCCCATCATCAATCTGAGGGGTGGGGATCTCAGCGTCCTCCGATCCGATCCGGACCGAGCCAGGGCTCAACGCAGTAAACCCCCGCCGGGACTGACACGTCTGATAGTCAGCGCCCGCCACATCCTGTCACCAAGAAGATGCGGCCGAGCCCATGCAGGAGAATCCAGCCAAAATGGCTGGTGATGTGGGCCGCTGCGGCCGTCCCAGGCATGATCCCGGAAACTGATCGCCTGGCGGCAGTGGCCGTATGTCAATCGGGCATGCGCGGGGAGGCCACGATGAAGAACTACCTGCTGAAGAAATCCGTCCGCGAGGAACTCGAACGACGCGGTATCAGCTACGGCGAGTACGTGGCCGAGCGGAACGCCTTGCGCGCAGAGGCCAGACAGGCAAAGGCGGCGGAGCGCACATTGAAGCCGCCCGCAGCGGCAGCCACAAAGCCGGAAGAAGCCATCCCAATACAGCGTGAAGTCAGGGCTGAGCGAGGCCGTGTTCAGGAGCCGGCGCGGACGGCTCGAGCGCGCAGGGAACCAGCCGAATCCGGTCCGGCCACCTGGCTCCAGCTTCCAGCCATCAACATTGGCCCTCAGGTTGATGTCGTGGGCGAGCAGCATTACCAGGAGGCTCTTGAGGCAGTCGCGGCCGGCCACAATGCCTTCGGTACCAGGACACGCGTTCTCACCGTGACACTTGTCCGTGAACCGGACAACCCGTATGACGCTAACGCGGTCCGGGTCGAAGCCGCAGAGGCCACCGTCGGCCATCTCAGCCGGATGACGCACCTCGTTTCCATGCGATCATCGACCGCCTGGCCAGCGCGGGCAGTCCGGCTACCTGCCGGGCAATGCTGACTGGCGGCTGGGACCGCGGGGGCGGCGACCGCGGCTACATCGGCCTCAAGGTATTCACTGGCCGGCGCCCGGCGAGATGGAACGGCCGCGCCGCCTTCCTGCCGGTCATTCCCTGGCACGAGGATCACATCGTCACAATGAACCCCGGCGGCCCCGGCCCATCAGGCCTTTCGCGCCAGCCTGTCGTTACTCTCGCCGCCGCTCATGCCGACGGGACAGAAGTCTCAGTCGCCGGGGTCACCCTTGGACGCATCCGCAACCGCCCTGACATCGCTGCGTACGTGACCCGGGTGCATGCGGCTGGGCTTCCGGCCACCGCCAAGGCACAGGTCGCTAGTGGTCAGCTCATCGTTTCTCTCGCTGACGGTTTGGCTGTGATAGCGGCCCTGGACAGGCTGGGCAGTGGAGACCTGGCCGCCGTAAGACGCCGGCTCGATCCGACCGGACGGTGGATCTGCCAGCGCTGCAATCGGATCTGGACCGACCCGCGCCGCCCGCCGCAGCGCTGGTACGAGATCGATGATGAGAACTGCGGCAGCCCGCACATCTGCCCGGGCTGCTGGAGCTACAAATTCACCCATCCCCTCTGAGACCGGGCAATGTGCTGAGCGACCGCCGCCGTGCTGGCTCCGGAGGAGTTCCGCAGCCTGCTCCTCGCGGCGGGCATGGCCGCGGCCCCTTGGCCAGCGCTCGTTTCATCGACCCGTTCTGCTGCCGGTGCGAGTAGCGTCTGGGCCATGAAGGTCCCTTACAACAAGCTTGTCCGGGACCGGATGCCTGAGATCATCCGGGCGGATGGCCAACTGCCAGTCACCCGCATCCTGGACCAAGCGGGGTATAGGTCCGCGCTGGTGGCCAAGCTCCTCGAAGAAGCCCAGGAAGCGAGCGCCGCGCCCGCCGCGGACCTGCCCGCAGAACTCGCCGACGTCCTGGAGGTAATGCAGGCCCTGGTCAGCGACCTGGGTATGACCTGGGAGGTCTTCGTTTCGATCGCGGCTGGTAAGCGCGCCGAGCGCGGCGCCTTCGAATGCCGGATCTTCCTTGAGTACGTTGATTCAGCCGGATAGCAGCAGCGGACCGTGCGCGTGAGCACTCCGGCCCGGGAACGCTATAGGTCCATAGCTCCGGGGCCTAGAGCGGATTCAGGTAAGGCGGGCCGGCTGGCAGGCTGCCGGCCCGTACGGCGCGCTCGACCGCAAGGGCTTCCGCGCCGTCGCGGCAAACAGCGAAACGGTAGCCCAGCTGCGCACGGATGAAGCTCCTGGTCATCTGGTCCAGAAGCAGCGTTCCGCGCCCGATTTCCATCTGCTGGTCAGCCGTCAGGGACGGCACCACGAAACGGTCACAGATATAGATGTTGAATTGATCTCCTGATCGCCTTCCGGACGCGTGCGAGTTGAGCCGGGTCCACAGTCCCTTGTTCCCGTCGGGCGCGCCGGGCTGTGAGGTGAAGTCCTCACTTTGGGCGCCCCGGCCGCTCATCCCCACGTAGAGAAACTCCTCGTCCCGCCAGACCGTGTACACACCGGCCGTGCGGCGCGGCACCTGCTCATCTGGCCAGTCTGCGAATCTGGCAACGGCCCGGCCGTCAGCTCGATCACGCCACGGACAGTACCGGGGAAGAAGGCCCGGGATGGGCGATCACGGCCAGGGCCGCGTCCCAGCTGTAGTGGACCACGCTCGCGGCCGGCTCGCGCATGACGGCATCTGACGGGCCTAAATCGCCGGTGCGGCTTGCTCGCCGGGCGCTAGCGTGCTCACGTGGCACATGATGATGCCCTGCGATTCGCCGAGCGCCTCCTCGCGCTGCTGGACGCTACCCGCTACGTGGCGACCTACAAGCTCGCCACGCTCCTGGCCCTTATTGACGTGGCCGCCGAACGCGCCGGGGCCGACGGCACAGCACCCGCCACGTTGGCGGCGAAAGACGTCGGCCGGCGAGTCATCGAACTTTACTGGCCGCAGACCGTGCCGTACGGGGCCGTCGCGCACACCGAACCCCGGGTTCTGTCGCAGGCGCCGCAAAACGACATACCCACCAAGCTCGCAGCATGGCGAGCCGCCCACCGGCTGCCGCCGGGCGCCAGTGTCGAGGACGCCCGCGCCGCCGACCCGGGCAGCTGGCAGCAACTCGAGGCGGACCTGGTCGCCGTGGTAATCGGGATGCCGCTCGCCAAGCTGCAGCGTTTCGGCGAAGGGCGCCGCAGCTCAGAAGACCGCTTCATCTACGATTTCTCCTGGCGCGAAGAAGTCGGGCGCCAAGCGGTCAGCAAGCCCGGCTTCGACGATTGCCTGCGGCTGCGCCCCGGTGTGGGGGGCTGGCTCATCCGCCTCGCCCCGCTCATCCGGCCGCTCGTCCAGGCCAAGTGGGCCGCGAGGGTAGCCGCCCGCAACAGCGACCTCGTCGACACCGAGCGGCTGGATGAGTTCCTGTTCGGGGCCCAGCGGATCAGTCTGCAGCGCATCCGCGGACCGCTCACCGAAGCACAAGGCCACACCTGCTTTTACTGCACCGGCCAGCTCAGCACCCGCAGCGCCGTCGACCACTTCCTGCCCTGGTCCCGCCACCCCGACAACACCATCGACAACCTCGTCGCCGCCCACGCAGCATGCAACAACGCCAAGTCCGCGAGCCTGGCCAGCCTGCAGCACCTGGAGCACTGGCTGAGCAGATCCAGCCCGGCGAACCAGCCAGCACCGCGATCGCCCTCATCGCATCCGAAACCAGATGGCCAAGGCGATCCGACCGGATCCTGGCCACCGCCCGGGCTACCTACCTGTGGCTGCCCAACGGAACCCGCCTATGGCAGCAAGGAACGGCCTACGAGCCGCTCGACACAGCCACGATGCGCAGCCTGTTCGCATCCGTGGCATAGACATTTACACGGACGCCCGGTGGTCAGGATCCGTCGTCATCGGCGCGGCGGAACCCGTCTCCTGACCCGCGTGGACGGTGCACCTTGCTGCTCTTAACTTCCTAACGTGCGACGATCTGGAAAGTGTCAGAGCAGCCACACATGAATAGGGATCGCGGCTATCTCGCGGACAAGCTGAAACGCGTCCATGACGAACCTGCGGGGCCGCTGAACGCGCTGGTTGAACAATGGCGCGGTGAAGGCCGGGATGTACCCTGGGCCGACCCTGATCTCGGCGGCGTGCACAGCCGGATCCTGTTCTGCTTGAATCTCCCGGTCCGGCCTCCTCGGCGGGGCACGGCAGCGGGATCATCAGCCCGGACAACAACCACCAGACCGCCGGACGGTTCTGGCGTCTGAGCCGGGAGGCCGGACTGGATCCACGGACCTACATCAGCTGGAACGTCGTCCCGTGGTACGTGTCGGCGAGCGGTAAAGCCGCCAACGCGGCTGCCGCCGACGGTGAAGCCGCACTGCCCTACCTGCACCAGTCGTCAGGCTGCTGACCCAGTTGCGTGTGGTGGTGGTCATGGGCGGGTTCGCCGAACGCTGGTGGCTGCACTACCTCCGCCGACCCGAAAGTCCCGTTCTGCCGCTGGTTTGCGCGCCTCACCCAGTGTCAGCGCGCGGCGGGGCCGCCCTACCTTCGAAAGCGACATCCTGATCGCCATGACCAAGGCACGCGAAGCCGCCGAGCAATACAAGCGCCCATAGGTCGCACGGCAACTACCTGCGCGATAGAGGTCGGCGAGGAACCGGTCAACCCACCACCGTCCGGCCAGCGCACCGCGATCCTCCTCACCCCAGCAGCACTCGGAACCACTCGCCACATGCAGCAAGCGCCGCTCGACGCAGGTAAGCAATGACATTCAGGTCGTTCTCGCATGTCCGAGATGCCTGGTAGCATCCGCTTCTGCCGATGTGAGTGCGCGTCGAAATGGCTTCCCTGGATTGCTAGGCATGATCCTAATCCCTGTTTTCGTCAACCTTTGTGTGGTTTGCCTCACGGCCTTATGATCGTCGCAGCGTACCCGCTTGCCATCTGCCAGAACCTGGATCGCCGCGGCTATATCCTCGCGACCTGCGTGGCCCTCCGGTGCCTGATCCTGCTGGTGCCTCCCGGATTCAGGCTCGGGGAGAACCTGCATATTGGCAATAAGTACTTCGCACGTCAATGTTCATGGGCCGAGCTGATCGGATTCAGGTGGTGAGCTAAGTGCTGGCGGGCGAACAGTTACCAGGCCCGGATTATCGCCCTGGTGGGTCCTCGCCATGTCACATAGTTTCCGGAAGTGCGGGAGGAAATCACGGCCAGCATCTTGTGGATAAGTAGCCCGTACCTTGAGTTCAGCGTTGATAGCGCATTCGAGCGCATCCCAGGAGCGGACGATGTAGGTTCGCATAGTAGTGATCAGGACATCCCCGGGCACCAGTTCCCTGGTAACCAAGACCCCTAGGTGCTCGAAAAAATAACCTACGGTATAGGCACTTTCTTTGCATTCCTCGGACAGGGAGTTGAATCCATCCTCAAGCTCTTCAGACTTCGGGAAATCAAGAATGCGCCTGTAGTGCCCGAGGAACTCGGCAGAACGGATCTCGCGAAAAACATCGGCGATTACCTGGATCTGATGAGCGTTCCGCGTAAGCCTAGTGGTCCGCCTTGCTTGCCATACCGCCACGACCAGCGCAAGCAAGGCTATGACCAATGATAAAGTAGAAATCAAGCTGCTAGAAGACATCCCCACCATCCAGCTGATCCACCTTGCTGTGTTCATAAGCGTAACATCACAGGCAGCCAGGATCCATACCATCCGATTCTGCAGGCAGCGGATGACCGCACCGTCCGGGCGGATCGTCCGTTCGCTGGTAATGAGGAAAATCAAATTCCAACGCAGTACCAGTTTTCACTGCGGTACCGTCTTCTGCCGTGTATTACCGCGCCCGCGGATCTAACGTTAGCAGCCGTCCGCAGCGAGACAGCGAGACAGCAAGTTACTGCAGCAGAGAGCAAAGCCCCCGCACTCTTCTGCCGCTCAGCGTGAACTGTTGCGGGCGGCGGGGGACGTTCAGCAGACGGGCCCGCGGCTCGCTGCGACGGCAGAAAGTATCGATCGGATAACAGCGAAGTCGACGTCCGCGGGATTACGGTACCGGATGCATCCCTTGCCGATGCTGAGGTGCGCAAGTTGCCCGCGATGACCGTCCAGAACGTCTCCGCGCAGCACATACAAAGAGATATACCGCTTCTGGCTAGCCCAGCCAATCTCGGTGGACCCGTCACGGCTGTAGGCAGGCATCCCGTAACTCATGGACTCCTCAAAGCCCGGCAGCAGATCCCGGCACACATCCCGCAGTCTGCTCAGGACCGCGCGCCGCTCGGTGGGCACCAGGGCCAAATAGCCATCCACGTCATCCGAATCGCTACGCACGATCGCATGATCGCATGCTACGGCCGTTCGGCGGACACGCCGGCCAGCGATCACGGCGTCCACCAGACCATCCTCATCTGCCGCGTAGAGGCCATGGGGATAGATGGGATCGAATTTGGTCGCATCGTCACCCGGTGCCCCGGGTGGCTGTAAGCCACGAGCAGGCACCCGGGGCCACGGAGTGGCAGTCTTCCCAGCTCGCCCACCCCAGTCGTTCGGCGGCTTCGGCCAATTCGGAGCCGTCGCGGTGGGGTAGGTGCTGGCGGAGCAAGGAGCTGTTCGGGTCTTTGTAAGCCGGCATGAGCCAGCCGTAGAGCCTGCTCTTACTGATCGCGTCTCCGGCTCGTCCGGGCTGCGTGAGCGCGGGTGTCAACATCACCAGGAAAGTCCGCTCTGGCTTGCGGAGGCTCAACGGGGCAGGCAGCGCCAGGTTCACTTCCAGCATGACGTCGATGCTCCGCGCGAGCTGGTTGCGCGCGAGGTCGAACGTGACGTGAGTCGAGATATCGGAGAGCACCTTCGCTTCGAAGATGACCGCTACTCCGCTGGCGGGAGCGAGCAGCATGGCGTCGGCCCTCGTCGCTCCTTCCAGCCGCGCCCCCGGCGCCTCCGCCTGCTTTTTGAGGTAAGGGATCGGGGCGCGCTCGCCCAAATGCTCGCGGAGCCAGGCGCGGTAGCGGGCAGGCGAGGGGAGATTGACTTCGAAGAACAGGTCCAGGGCGCCGGCCAGCGCGTCCTCCCAGCGCGGGAAGCCAGGTGGGGGCCGCAGCCCGGCTCGCTCGAGCAGACGGGCGAACAGCTCTGCCCGGCCAGAGCCGCCATCGGCGTGATACAGGCTCATGAGGGCCGTGGCCACCCAGAACCGTTCGTCTTTCTCCATCTGCCGGCCCAGCTTTATCTGCGCCGGCGTCGGCTTAACCCCGCGACGAATCAGCTCGTCATACTTTCTCGCCTCTTCAACGCTGGCCAGGTAGTACCTCAGGTGCCGGTCCCTCTCACCAGCGCCGAGAACGGGCGCGAAGTGTTCTCGCAGCTGATCGGCCGTGAACGGCAAGTACGTGTGATGAAGCACATCTGCCATGAGCCCACCGTAGGCACGCTGACTCGCTGACGCAGCTGGGCGCGCTCCGTTGCCGCGGATCGCACGTGTACCGGATGAGCTGGTCGCGGGTAAGACAGAGCGTGATCGGCAGCGGCGACAAACTCCAGCGGGAGGAAGCCGGCCGGGCAGACGCCGCGGCCGGCGTTGCTGGTGCTCGCTGCTTGTGACGGGCGAGCGCGGACGAGCAGAGCGCAGCAGCCGAAACGGCACGCCACGTCAACGGAACTGCACGACTCGCGGGCAGCAGAGGTGTCCACGCAAATGCTGCAGCTGCACCCTGGAGCGCCTGCCGCCCTCGGCAGCTTGCCGCCGGACCACGGGATGGGATCCTGGATCGATGGCCGCCCATCGGAGGAGATCGCTCGCGCGCATCGACAGGAATGACCTCCTGCGACTGGCCGAGCTCGCTGCGGATGTCGAAGCGGGACTGTTCGCGCGCCACCCGCGGCGTGCGGGGCGCTACGCCGGCCGGCTCGTGTGCCGGGCGCTGTGTCAGGGGGCTGCCCTCCACTATCTGGACGAGACGAATGGCGTCAAGGACTTCGACGTCTGGTCTTTCTACGCCGAGCGCGGCGACGGGTCATTCCCGTATCGGTGGCGGGGGAAAGCGGATTACGGCCGGTCAAAATTCGGGCGATATCCAGATGACCCGCCATCGCTCACAGGCCGCCGCGTCGATTTGCTCGGGCGATCGCTCGACGTGCCGCTCGACGCCGAACCGGCCAAAGTTCTGCGTGACTATCTCTCTGCAGCGCGGACCCGCTCTGCGAAAGAACTGGCGGCAAAAGCGGTCGTCCTCATCTACCCCGAGCAGCTCGCCGGTAAGGTCATCTGGCCTGAGGCCAGTCCCACGCAATTACCATCCTCATCTGCCGCGGACAGGGTTGAGCGCCACGGGCACGGC
>Ga0302325_10005715_pt1 | contig 28182 bp, 20 predicted proteins | sample Palsa_T0_2_FD_201948 | JGI IMG/M metagenome (GOLD analysis project Ga0302325, IMG submission 201948) | Peat permafrost microbial communities from Stordalen Mire near Abisko, Sweden - Palsa_T0_2 | ecosystem: Environmental > Terrestrial > Soil > Palsa > Peat permafrost | place: Sweden: Abisko... | reverse complement strand
AACCAGGAATTCAAGTGTGAGCTGGTCGAGGAAAAAGCGGACGACCCGATGGTCTCCTTCTACAGCACCGGCAAGTTCATCGACTTCTGCCGCGGCCCGCATATTCCCTCAACCGGCCGCATCAAGGCTTTCAAGCTCATGAGCGTCGCCGGCGCTTACTGGAAGGGGCAAGAGGGAAATCCGCAGATGCAGCGGATTTATGGCGCGTGCTTCGTCGACCAGAAAGAGCTCGATGAATACCTGCACAAGCTCGAAGAAGCCAAGCGCCGCGACCATCGTAGGCTGGGGCAGGAGCTCGATCTCTTCAGCATTCAGGAAGAGGCCGGGCCAGGACTGATCTTCTGGCATCCCAAGGGCGCACTCATCCGCAAGGAAATGGAAGACTGGCTTCGCGCCGAGCTAGCCCGACGGGGCTACGATCTCGTCTTTACGCCGCACATCATGCGCCTGGACCTCTGGAAGACCAGCGGCCACGCGAATTTCTATAGCGAGAACATGTTCGGCCCCATAGAAGTGGAAAAAGCGGACTACCAGCTCAAGCCCATGAATTGCCCTGGGCACATCCTTATCTTTAAGTCGCACCTGCGCAGTTATCGCGAACTGCCCGTGCGCCTCGCCGAGCTTGGCACCGTCTATCGCTATGAACGCTCCGGCGTGCTGCACGGGCTTCTGCGCGTGCGCGGTTTTACTCAAGATGACGCGCACATCTTCTGCATGCCCGAACAGATCGAAAAGGAAATTCAGGACTGCATCGAATTCGCCTGGGAGGTGCTGCGCGTTTTCGGATTCAGCGACTACGTGGTCGAGCTTTCCGGCGGCGACCCCACTCACCCGGAGGTCTACGCCGGAAGCGTTGAAGATTGGAAGCGCGCCGAAGATGCGCTGACCAACACGCTCAACCGATTGAACGTGCCGTACAAATACATTCCCGGCGAGGCGGCCTTCTACGGCCCGAAAATCGACGTGAAGCTGGTCGACGCCATCGGGCGTCCCTGGCAGCTGACCACGGTGCAGTTCGACTTCAATCTGCCGAAGCGCTTCAACCTCGAGTACGTAGGCGGAGATGGCTCGCGCCATCTTCCGCTGATGGTGCACCGCGCGCTATGGGGCTCGGTCGAGCGCTTTTTCGGCGTGCTTATAGAACACTACGCCGGAGCGTTTCCCGTGTGGCTCGCGCCGGTGCAGGTATCCGTGCTCCCTCTCAGCAGTAAATTCGAAGAGTACGGAAAAATCGTGGCGCAGAAGATGAAGGAAAGCGGCTTCCGCGTGCACCTCGACGACCGCAACGAGAAGCTGCAAGCCAAGATCCGCGACGCGCAGATGCAGAAGGTTCCCTACATGCTGATCCTCGGCGGCAAGGAAGCCGAGGCCGGGACGGTTTCCGTGCGCCATCGCTCCAAAGGCGATCTCGGCCCCCGACCGCTCGACGAGTTCCTGTCCCAGCTACGCCAGGAAGCCGATTCTCGAGCAATTTCTTAGGTCCCTTACCCGGTAAATACCCTATTGCGGGGCGGTTCGAAAGGCGTGCTATACTTTTCGCCCTGTCTCCCCGCAAGGGGGTTTTGAGCACCGCGAAGATGGCGGCAGCGGCGGCGGGCTGGTTTTTCGGAGGTGGGTTTATCGCAGAACGAGGTAGTCCTGGCGGTCTTCGCATCAACGAGCGCATACGCGCTCGCGAAGTTCGCGTGATCGATGACGCGGGCAATCAGCTCGGGGTGATGTCCCTGTTCGACGCCATGAAGACGGCGCGTGAATCGGGATTGGATGTTGTGGAAATCTCGCCCACCGCTGTGCCACCGGTTTGCAAGCTCGTGGACTATGGCAAGTTTCAGTACGAGCTGAGCAAGAAGGCCCACGAAGCCAAAAAGCACCAGAAGAGTTCGCACATCAAAGAAGTGAAATTCCGGCCTTCCACGGCGGAACACGATTACCAGGTTCGCAAGAACCAGATCATCCGATTCCTGGGCGAGGGCCATAAAGTAAAGGCCATGATTTTCCATCGCGGCCGCGAGATGGCGCACCAGGATGTAGGCCGCGCCAAGATGGATCGGCTGCTGAAGGAAATCACCGAACACGCCCAAGTGGAATTCGGGCCGCGCATGGAAGCGAACATCCTGCTGGCTCTGCTGGCGCCGAAAAAGGGAGCTGCGGCTCCAGCATCGGCGCGCCCGTCGCAGCCATCGGCCGGCGGCCAAGCCTGAACAATTTAGAAGCGCCCTCGCCGGGCGCTCCCGTAAAAAGAGGAATCGAACCGTGAAGAAGAATAAGAAAATGAAGCTCAAGACGCACCGCGGCGCCGCCAAGCGTTTCAAGATGACATCGACCGGAAAGGTCATGCGCTGGCACTCCGGCAAGCGCCACCTATTGGGAACCAAGAGACCGCGCCGGCAGCGCAAGCTGGCCGGCAAAGTGCAGGTGCATCCGGCGGACGTTCACAATATCCGGCTCGCGCTTCCATACGGCGTCTAGATTTTGCTTTTGATTTTTTCCGTGCCAGGCAGCGCGTAACCCGCCGCGGCGGGCCTGCCGGCCGGAGCAAGCCGCAGTTCTTGGCTTGCGTCGCTCCTGACCTGATTAACTTCAGAACAGGAGCCCCATGAACACGCCGCGGAGAACCAGCGCAGTACGTGCGCCGTTTCGCACGCTGTTTTCGGCTGCGGCGGCGTGGCTGTGCGCCCTCTCCGCGTGAAGCAATCCATTTTGAAATGAAAACAGGAGAACCACAGCCATGCCTCGAGTAAAACGCGGAACCAAGCGACGCGCGCGCCGCAAGAAGCTGTTGAAACACGCCAAGGGATTCTTCCTCACCAAGGGAAAGCTGTTCCGCTCGGCCAAGGAGGCGGTGAATCGCTCGCTGCGCTACACCTATCGCGATCGCCGCGTGCGCAAGCGCGATTACCGCACGCTGTGGATTCAGCGCATCGGCGCCGCCGCTCGTGCCAATGGCACGTCCTACAGCCAGCTGATTCACGGGCTGAAGGCCGCCGGCGTCGAGCTGGATCGCAAGATCCTGGCGGACATGGCGGTACGCGACGCTGAGGGCTTTGCAATGTTGGCCGAAACGGCCAAGCAGCACATGAAGACCGCACCGGCAAAGCCGTCGCAGCCCGCAGCCTAGGAGCGAACAACTGCTGGTTCTGTAGCGGCGGCCTTCAGGCCGGCGATTTGTTTCCGTTGCATGCGAGGAAACCCGCCCGCCTGAAGGCGGCCGCTACAAAGGCCCCTCATCATGACGACGACAGATTCGGCGAAGCAAACTCTCGCGCAGCTTGGCGTCGATTCTTCTGAAAAAGTCATATCCCTGTTCGACGGAATACGGGGATTTTTTGACTTCACGGTTACCGGCGAAAAGCTGGACTGGAAAGCGGCTCGCGATTCATGGACCGGCCGCAAGTCCGGCGTGCTGACCCTGATCGGCGAGAACTGGCTCAAACCCGCGCCCGCGGAACTCAAGAAAGTCATCGGGCAGGAATTTCAGAAGCTCAAAGCGCACGTCGAGGCGACGCTCGCGGCAAAACAGAAAGAGATCGAAGCGGCGGGCGAGCAGTCCTCTGCGGCGCGGGATCGAATCGATCTTTCTCTTCCCGGCGTCGAGCGGCCCATCGGAACCGCTCACATCATTCGCCAGACCTACGAAGAACTCGAACGCATTTTCCTCTCGATCGGCTTCAGCGTGGTGGAAGGCCCGGAGATCGAGACGCCCTACTACAACTTCGAAGCGCTGAACATCCCCGAGCACCATCCGGCGCGGGACAACATGGACACGTTCTACATCGAGGGCAGCCGCAGCGGTCATTTACTGCGCACGCACACGTCGCCCATGCAGATTCGCACCATGGAGAAGCAACCTCCGCCGGTGCGCATCATCGTGCCGGGAAAAGTGTATCGCCGCGACAATCCTGACTCGACCCACGGCTACATGTTTCACCAGATCGAAGGGCTGGCCGTGGACACGGACATCACCTTTTGCGATTTCAAGGGCGCGGTTGAGTATTTCGTGCGGGAATTCCTCGGGCCGAAGGCAAAGACGCGGCTGCGCCCGAGCTATTTCCCGTTCACCGAACCCTCTGCTGAGGTAGACGCGACCTGCCACGTCTGCGGCGGCTCGGGCTGCCGGGTCTGCAAGCAATCCGGCTGGATCGAGCTTTTTGGCGCGGGCATGGTCGATCCCGCCGTTTACGGGTTCGTGAAGTACGACGCGGCGAAGCTTTCGGGCTTCGCTTTCGGGATGGGTGTGGACCGCCTGGCGATGATGAAGTACGGCATCACAGAGCTGCCGCTGCTGTTTCAGAACGACGTGCGCTTCCTTCGTCAATTCCCATGAAGATTGTCTACGACTGGCTGAAAGAATTTGTCGAGGTAACGGCGCCGGCGCCGGAGCTGCGCACGCGGCTTTCTCTTGCGGGTGTGGCCGTCGACGCCATCGAAGAAACCGCGGCCGGTCCGGTGCTCGATGCTGAAGTCACGGCGAATCGCCCCGACTGCCTTGGCCACTATGGCGTGGCGCGCGAGGTTGCGGCAATTTACCGCACAACGGTGAAACCTCCTGCGCCCAAGGTGACTGAGGCCCGTGAAAAGGCAGTGGAGGCGACGCGCGTAGATATCGAGGCTCCCAATCTTTGCGGCCGCTACACGGCGCGAGTCTTGCGCGGCGTAAAGATTCAACCCTCTCCCGAATGGTTGCGCAAGAGGCTGGAAGCTATCGGACAGAAACCGATCAACAACGTCGTGGACGTAACCAACTACGTGATGTTCGAGCTGGGGCAGCCACTGCATGCATTTGATCTCGACAAGCTCGCCGAGAAGCGCATCGTCGTCCGGCAGGCGCGCGCCGGAGAGAAAATCCGGACGCTCGACGGCCCCGAGCGCGCGCTGGCGAAAGACATGTGCGTGATCGCGGACGCTTCGCGCGCGGTGGCCATCGCTGGGGTAATGGGTGGAGCAGAAAGTGAAATCGGATTTTCCAGCCGCAATATTCTGTTGGAGTCAGCCTGGTTTGATCCAATCTCCGTGCGGCGGACGTCGAAGACGCTCGGCTTGCGCACCGAAGCCTCCTATCGCTTCGAGCGCGGCGCCGACCCGGAAATGGCGGAAGTTGCTTCGCGCCGTGCCGCGGAGTTGATCCAGCAGCTAGGTGGCGGCGAAGTTTCGGCGGGCGTGGTAGATGCCTATCCGCGCCGCGAGGCGCCTGCGAAGATTTCCGTCTCACGCAGAGAAATTCTGCGCGTGATGGGCGCAGACGTTCCCGACCGCGACATCGAGGAAATCCTCGGCGCGCTCGGATTCCAGCCCGCGCGCAAGGGTGCAAGTGGCTCGACGAACGCAGTGTGGGAATGCGTGCAGCCCTCCTGGCGGCGCGACGTGGCGCGCAGCGTCGATCTGATCGAAGAGGTCGCCCGGCACTATGGTTACGACAAATTTCCGCCGCGGCTGCCGGCCGCAAAGCAGCCCGCGCGCCGCCGGCCGCCTGCGGCGGCAGAGGATCGTCTGCGGGGAAGGCTGATCGCGCAGGGCTACCGGGAAATTGTATCGATTCCGCTAGTCGATGCGCGTCGCGACGAGATCTTTCGCGCGGAGGGCGCAGCCCCAGCAGTGATCGGCAACCCGCTGGCGGAAGATGCATCGGTAATGCGCTCGAACGGGATCGTCGGCATGATCGGCGCACTCGAATGGAATCTGAATCACGGCCAGCGTAATCTGCGCTTATTCGAAATCGGCCGGGCCTACGAGCTGCGCTCCGGCGAACCGGTCGAGACGCCCGTGCTGACGCTCGGTGCGAGCGGACTGGCGCGTGAGAAGACGATCCACGAACCGGCACGCGAATTCGGTTTTGCCGATTTGAAAGGTGACCTTGATCGCATTGGTGAACTGGCGGGCGGATTCTTTTGGCAGGCAGGCGGCGCGGCATGGCTGGCCGGCGGACGCGTCGCTCAGATTTCTCTCGGCGCATTGCCAGTTGGACTGGGTGGCCAGCTCGCGCAACGAGTGGCCGACCAACTGAAGCTACGCCAGGCAATTTTCATCGCCGAGCTACGGCTCGAACCGCTGCTGGCGAGAATCGAGGCGGAGCGAGCGACGCGGCGTTTCGCGCCGATCCCACGCTTCCCGGCCGTCGAGCGCGATTTCTCGCTCATACTTGCAGATGGCGTCACGTTCGCGCAGGTCGCTCAGGCGATTCGTGCGTTGGACATACCGGAGCTGCGCCAGATTGAGCCTGCCGACCTGTTCCGCGGAGGACAAGTTCCCGCGGGAAAATTCTCGCTAATGATTCGCGTGACCTTCCAGAGCATGGATTCGACTCTGACCGACGCGCAAATCGCCGAATCCTCCTCGCGCATCGTTGCTGCTCTCGAAAACCGGCTCGGTGCCACGCTGCGGGCCAGCTAATCTCGCATCGTTAAAAGCAGCCATTGCACGGAGAGGCTGCGATGGCCGACAATGGCGGCAACCAGCCGATCCGGAAGGCAGGGAGCATACTGTGAAAATTGAAATCTACGATCAGATCTACAACGTCAACGCCGAGGAAAACGAGGAGTATCTCAAGGAACTGGCGGCCTACGTCGACCAGAAGATGCGGGACGTGGCCGAGGCTACGCGAACCGTCGACTCAGTAAAGGTTGCCGTGCTGGCAGCGCTCAACGTGGCCGATGAGCTTTTCACAGCCCGCCAGCGGCAGGAAAAGATCGAAGGACCGTTGCGCAAGCGCGTGGAGAAATGCGTGGCGCTGGTCGAAAAAGCGCTGGAACACTCCAATTGAGCGGCTAGTGCGCTTGCCAACATTGCCAGAACGCAACCTGTTGGCGCTGCCAACCATCTCTTATATGATGGCTTCTGGCACTGCTTTCCGGCTTTGAGGATGCACAAATCACAGAAAATTAAGCTCTTGATTGTTCCGGTGGCTCTGCTCGCCGCGCTGCTGGTGTGCATGACCCTCGGCAGCGTATGGCACCACCACGACGGGTCGGACGCAACTTGCCAGATTTGCCACCTGAATCATCAGCCGTACGAGCGATGGCCCGTTGCGGACCGAACCCCGGCCCTGAGCCAGTCAGGCCCGACGCCTGACCTTCCCGACATCCGCTTTGCACCCCGCATCGTCGTGCGGCGGATTCCCGCTCGCGCTCCCCCTGCTGTCTAAAACCTCGTTTTAGTTCGCGCCGCCCTTTTCCGTGGCGCACCGATTCACGTCTCGACATGCTTCAAAGGCTGGGATACCTATGATCTCAAGACTCTTTGCATTCCCGCTGATGCTTTCCGCCATATTACTTCTTGTGGCCGCAAGCGCGTCGGCCATGTTGGCCCAAACCGCGCCGCCCGAAACATCCCTGGCGACGCAAGGCCCGGTAAAAATCACGCTCGATGACGCCATTCAGCTGGCCTTGCAGCATAACCACACCCTGCTTGCCGAGCGCACCACAATCCAGGAGAGCCAGGCCCAGGAGATCACCGCGAACCTGCGCCCCAACCCCGTGCTGCTCGGCGATGCACAGTTCATTCCCATCTTTCAGCCGAATGATTTCAACGCCGCCTACGTGGACAACATCGCGCAATTCGATCTTGGCCTCAGCTATCTGTTTGAGCGCGGCCGCAAGCGCCAGCACCGCCTGCAGGCAGCCAAGGATCAGACCGCCGTGACGCAGTCGACGGTGGCCGACAACGAGCGCACGCTGACTTTTCAGGTCGCCACGCTCTTCACCAACGCCCAGCTGGCCGAATCGACTTTGGAGCTGGCCCAGGACGACTTGAAAAGCTTTCAGAACACCGTGGACATCGCCAAGGAGCGTTACCGCGCGGGCGACATTAGCGACGACGATTATCTGAAGATCAAGCTCCAGCTCCTTCAGTTTCAGAACGACGTCTCGCAGGCCAAGCTTGCGCGGGTGCAGGCGCTTTCCGATTTGCGGCAATTGCTCGGATACGAATCCGTCTCGCGGGATTACGACGTGGGCGGCGCGTTCGATTACATCCCTTTGAACGCCCAACTCGAGGATCTTCAAATGAAGGCCTTGGCCTCCCGTCCGGATCTACGCGCCGCTCAGCAAGGGGTGACCGCGGCCAACAGCCAGTACGCCTTGGCCAAAGCTAACGGCAAGCGTGACGTGACCGCGCAGGCAAACTACACCCACGTCAGTGCGGCCAACAGCGTCTCATTGTTCGGCCAGATTCAAATCCCGATTTTCGACCGCAACCAGGGCGAGATCGCGCGCACACAATACGCCGTCTCGCAGGCCGACGAGCAGGCCAAAGCAGCCAACGGCCAGGTGCTCACCGACGTCGAGGACGCGTACTCAGGCGTGCAAACGAACAACGAGGTCATCCAGCTTTACCGCTCGGGCTATCTGGATGACGCGCAGATGGATCGCGATATCAGCGAATACGCCTACAAACGCGGCGCGGCGAGCCTGCTTGATTTTCTGGATGCGGAACGAAGCTATCGCGCCACCGAGCTCGCCTATCGGCAGTCGCTTGCGGCCTACCTGCTCTCGCTGGAGCAGCTCCGCGAAGCCGTAGGAACGAGGAGCCTGCCATGAAATCGCCGCGAAGGTTTCGAATGTCTGCACGATTGGGGTTGTTGATTGCGACGGCGGCGCTGCAATGCGCCCTGGGATTGGCCGGATGTGGGAGCAGCTCCAGCCAAATGACCTCATTCTCGTCACAGGAATCCAAGTCCGCGACGCCCGAGTTATTCACGATTCCGCAGGACCAGATGTCGCACATTCAGGTGGTTACCATCCAGCCGACTACGCTGACGCGAACGCTACGGCTGACCGGAGCAGTGGCCTACAACGCGTTTAAGACAACCCCGGTGATCACGCAGGTAGGCGGGCCGGTAGGGCGCATCCTGGTCGTGCCTGGCGAGCACGTAAAGGAGGGCCAGCCCATGCTCGAAGTGGCCAGCCCGGACTACTCACTATTACTCGCCGCGTACTTGAAGGCGCGCGACTCGTTCCGCGTGGCGGACAAGAACTACGCGCGAGCGCAGGATCTTTTCCAACACAACGCCATCGCCGAACGCGATCTTCTGCAAGCGGAATCGGACCGCAACCAGGCGCAAGCGGACCTTAATGCTTCCGAGCAGGGAATGAAAATCCTTGGATTCAAGAACCCCGACGACCTCGCCAAGGCGACGACAACGTCCGCGCAGATTCCGCTGCTGGCGCCGATCGCCGGCGAGGTGGTCGAGCGGCTCGTTTCGCCCGGGCAAGTGATGCAAGCGGGCCAAACGCAGGCGTTCACTATTTCCGACATGAGCACGGTGTGGGTGCTCGCGAACGTGTACCAGGGCGACCTGGCCTACGTGAAGATCGGGGACGACGTCGCCGTGCAAACCGACGCCTATCCCGACACGTTTCACGGAAAGATTTCGTACGTTGCCGCGGCGCTCGATCCCACGACCCGCACATTACAGGCGCGGGTAGTGGTCGATAATCCGGGCGAAAAATTGAAGAAAGACATGTACTGCACGGTAACGGTAACCGCCGGTTCCGTAACCAACGCTGTGGCTGTGCCCGACGCCGCCGTGCTCCGCGATGATGAAAACGAGCCCTTCGTGTACGTCGCATCGGGCGGCACGGGCGGCGCGACTCAGTTCGGCCGGCGTCCTGTCTCGATCGGCGGCAGCCAGAATGGCCAGACGCAAATACTGAAAGGGCTTTCAACCGGAGAAAGAGTGGTGGGCAATGGCGCGCTGTTCCTGCAATTCGCCAATTCGTTCCAGCACTAAGTCGCCGCCCATGAACGAACAACTATGATCCATCGTCTCGTCCACTTCGCTCTGCGCCAGAGATTCCTCGTCCTAGTTATGGTCGTATTAATGGCCGTCGGTGGCGTGCTGTCTTTTCAGCGCATGCCCGTCGACGCCTACCCAGATCTGTCGCCGCCCATGGTGGAGTTGATTACCCAGTGGCCCGGCCACGCCGCGGAAGAGGTAGAGCGCCTGGTGACACTGCCTATAGAAGTGGAAATGAACGGCGTACCTAAGCTCAACGTGATGCGCTCGATCTCCTTGTACGAACTTTCGGACGTCATCCTCACCTTCAACGAGGATGCCGACGACTATTTCGCGCGGCAGCTCGTCTTCGAGCGGCTGAGTAACGTTCAGCTCCCGACCGGCGTCATGGCTTCGCTCGCACCGCTATCGAGTCCGTCGGGGTTGGTGTACCGCTATGTGATCGAAAGCCCAGACCGCACGCCGCAGGAATTGAAAACATACGAGGACTGGGTGATCGAGCGCGAGTATAAGCAGGTGCCCGGCGTGGCGGACGATTCCGGATTCGGCGGCACGGTGATGCAATATCAAGTTCTACTCGATCCCGCCCGGCTTTATGGCTACCACATCACCGTTCCGCAGGTGATCCAGCAGCTTTCCGTGAACAATTCCAACGCCGGCGGCGGTTTCTTTTCGCAGGGCGGGCAGTTCGATTACGTCCGTGGGATTGGACTGCTCCGCGACACGGCGGACATTGGCAATGTCGTAGTCGGCTCGCAGAGCGGCGTGCCGTTGCGGATACACGATGTGGGCGACGTCACCATCGGCAACGCGCCGCGACTTGGCAAGTTCGGATTCAATAAGAATGACGATGCGGTCGAAGGCGTGATTCTCATGCTTCGGGGCGAGCAGACCCAGAACGTGCTGAAGGGCGTGGAGGCCAAGACCAAACAACTGAACGAGCAAATCCTGCCGCCTGACGTGAAGGTGCGGCCCTTCTATGACCGCAGCGACCTGGTCGAGCTGACCATCAACACTGTCGAGCACAATCTGATTGTCGGAATGGTTCTCGTACTGATTGTGTTGATCTTTTTCCTCGTGAATATTCGCGCGGCCGTGATCGTTGCCCTGACAATCCCTCTAGCTCTGCTGTTCTCTTTCATCTTTCTACATGCACGCGGCGTGGCGGCGAATTTGCTTTCGATCGGGGCCATCGACTTCGGCATCATCATCGACGGCACGCTCGTGATGGTGGAAAACATCTTTCGCGAGTTGGGGCAGCGCGAAGGCCAGGAGTACAGCCTGCCGCAGGTTATCCTCGCGGCTGCCAGAGACGTGGACCGTCCTATCTTCTATTCCGTAGCCGTGATTGTCGCCGGGTATATTCCCATCTACGCGCTGACCGGGCCGTCTGGAAAGCTGTTCCAACCCATGGCCGACACGATGTCGATCGCCCTGGTCGGCGCGTTGATCCTGACTCTGACACTTGTGCCGGTGCTGTGCTCGTATTGGTTCAAGAGCGGTGTGCGCGAGCGGGTAAACAAGCCCTTTGAATGGATCCGCGAAAAATACGCCCGGCAGTTAACTTGGTGCCTGGAGCGTCCGAAGGCGACGATTCTGATTGCCGTGCTGATTTTCGGGGCCACGCTGCTGCTCATTCCGTTTATAGGCGGCGAGTTCATGCCACACCTGGACGAAGGCGCACTCTGGATTCGCGCCACCATGCCCTACACCATCTCCTACGAGGATGCGGCGAAGTTCAGCCCCCAAGTACGCGACATTTTAATGCAGTACCCCATGGTCACCGATGTAGGCTCGGAGCTTGGCCGTCCGGATGACGGCACCGACCCGACCGGATTCTTCAACGATGAGTTCTACATGGGCTTGAAACCCTACAACGACTCATCTTGGAAGAAAACGGCCATCCACAACAAGGCTGACTTGACGGAAGACCTGCAGAAAAAGCTAGCCGCCTTTCCAGGTGTGATTTTCAACTACACACAACCCGCTGAAGACGCAGTGGACGAAGCGCTCACCGGTCTGAAGAGCGCGCTGGCCGTGAAAGTCTACGGGCCCGATTTGAACGTCCTTCAGGATAAAGCCCTCGAGATCAAGCGGCGCCTCTCCCAGGTGAGAGGGTTCACGGAATTGACAGTCGTGCGCGAACTCGGGCAACCCAGTCTGTTGATCGACGCCGATCGCGATAAGATCGCGCGCTACGGCATAAACGTCGCGGACGTCGAGGCTGTGGTGCAAGCCGCTGTGGGCGGACAAGCGGCCACTCAAGTGATTCAGGGCGAGAAGTTGTTCGATCTGGTCGTGCGCATGAAGCCGGAATTCCGCCAGAGCGCCCAGCAGATCGGCAGCCTGCTCGTCGGCACGCCCTCTGGCCAACAGATTCCTCTCAGCGAGTTGGCCGACATCCGCGAAGCCAGCGGCGCATCGTTCATCTACCGGGAGAGCAACTCACGCTACATCGGAGTGCAGTTCAGCATCGAAGGCCGCGACCTGCAAAGCGCGGTCGACGATGGCAAGCGCGCCATAACCGAGGTGGAGAAGTCTCTTCCGCCAGGGTACCGGCTCGATTGGGGTGGCGAGTACGGCGAATACCTCGAAGCACGGCGTCAGATTGCAATCATCGGCCCGCTCGCGCTGCTGCTGATTTTCATGATTTTGTTTGCGCTCTACGGCAACTTCAAATTTCCGCTGGCCATTGCCTTCGGCGTGTTGATTACCGAGCCGGTGGGAGCGCTGATTGCCTTGAAGCTCACCCATACCCCCTTCAGCGTTTCCTCGGTCCTCGGGTTGTTGGCGCTGATGGGAGTGTCCGTGGAGACGGCCGTAATTCTGGTGTCCTTCATCAACAAGCTGCGACAAGAAGGCATGGATATTCACACGGCCACGCGCGAGGCGTCACTTCTGCGGCTGCGTCCGATCATGATGACGGCACTCGTCGCGTGTCTGGGCCTGCTGCCGGCGGCGCTTTCCACCGGCATCGGGTCCGATACTCAAAAACCCTTCGCTATCGTAATCGTCGCAGGGCTGATTTCCCGGTTGTTTATCGGCCTATTCGTCAACCCTGTGTTGTACGAGAGCGTCGCCCGCGAGGGAGATGTCTTGCAGGTCTGATATTTGCTGATATTGCTGTAGCGGGCGCGCCGGGGCTAAACCGGCGACTTAGCGATGTGAGCTTGGACGTAGTCATGGCGAAAAAAATAACCTCTCGGCTGCTGACAATCGCGCTGGTTCTGGCGATCTGCGCTTTCGCCACTCAAGGCCTTGCCCACTCGCACGGAGTCACCCACGACGAGGACAAGTGCACCTGCCAGGTCTGCCACATCGGGCACGCTGCGATTCCGCAGTCGACCCACTCCGGTGAGATTCTTAGCTCGCCTCTAATCGTACGCTTTATCCCGGCTGAGGAATCTGAAGTAGCGGCCGAAGTGATTGCAACGTCCAGTATTCCCCGCGCTCCTCCCGCATAGCCCTTCCCACAAAAATTGACCATCTCATGTCACGCGGCGCCGACGCGCCGTGCGCTGCGATCTCCACATCTACGCCTGGCGCCAGAGCGCGCCCGGGCCGCACTCATATGGGAGAGAATCGATGAGATTTCGACAAGCGCTTTCCGCGTTTTTGGCTTTGTTTTTCTTTGTGGCACTGGGAATGACCACGCTGGCGCAGAGCAGTTCCGGCACAATCAATGGAGCGGTCGTCGATCCCTCGGGCGCTGTGATTCCCGGCGCGGCCGTCACAATTCACAACCCGGTGAGCGGATTCGAGCGGGCTACCGTCACGGACGCATCAGGGAATTTCAGCTTTGTAAACATCCCATTCAATCCCTATCACCTGAGCGTCACCGCCAAGAATTTTGCGCCGTACGCCCAGGACGTCGACGTTCGATCCGTTGTCGCCAATACAGTGAGGATCAGCCTTGAACTGGCGACTTCCACATCAACGGTGACCGTGGAAGCCGCGCCTGACCTCATCGAAACGGATTCGACCGCGCACACCGACATCGATCGTGCACTCTTCGATAGGCTTCCTCTTGAAAGCCAGTCCTCTTCGATTAGTTCGCTCGTGACCCTGGCATCACCGGGTGTGGCGGCCGATTCCAACGGTCTCTTCCACGGACTCGGCGATCACGCCGAAAATTCCTTTTCCATCGACGGCCAGCCTATTACCGACCAGCAGAGCAAGGTATTTTCGAACCAGATCCCGGTGGATTCGGTTCAATCCCTCGAAGTAATAGAAGGAGCGCCCCCTGCGGAATATGGCGGGAAAACGAGCCTGGTGATCGACGTAACAACTCGCTCGGGCCAGGGCGTCACTACGCCCCACGGGAGCATCACGACCTCGTACGGCACGTTTGGTTCATCAAATCTCACCGCGAATCTTGCCTATGGCGGCCAAGACTGGGGGAATTTCATTTCGGTGAGCGGGCTGAATACCGGGCGATTTCTCGATCCGCCGGAGTTCGCCGTGATGCACGACCAGGGAAACGAAGAAAATGCCTTCGACCGTGTGGACTATCAGTTCACACCCGCCGATTCCGTTCACGTGAACCTGGGCTTCACGCGCTCGTGGTTCCAGACGCCGAATTCGTTCGACGCCCAGGACGCCACCGCGTGGTCCGGGCTCGTGGTCGCCAATGGGGGCATTGGTCCCAATGGTCTCCCGGTGGGTCCCGCAGATCAGCGCTCACAGATTCTTACCTACAATATTGCCCCGAACTGGACGCACCTCATTGGCTCGAACACCGTGTTCACCTTGGGTGCATTCGTGCGGCACGATCAGTACAACTACTATCCCAGCCACGATCCATTCGCCGATCTGGCTCCGGGTGGCCTCCAAGCCGAAACCGTCAGCCAGCTTCGATTCCTGACCAATGCCGGAGCGCGGGCGAGCGTCTCGTATGTAAAAGGGATTAACAACATCAAGGCCGGCATCACGTACGAGTACACGTTTGTCACCGAGAACGACAACCTAGGCATTGTCGACCCCTCGCTCAACGCACCGTGCCTGGACGCAAATGGCAATCCGGTATGGGTGGGCAATCCTTCGGTCAATAGTCCCGCCAACTGCGCGGCGGCCGGCTCCTCTAACGTGGCTGCTAACCCGACGCCGTTTACGGCAAACGCCGTCTTTAATCCAATCTTGGGCTGCTATGACCTTACTCGCACGGCTCCGCTGCCTGTATCTGACGGCTGCCCTGAGGGTCAGAACACCAGCGGCCTGTTCAGCTTTCGCGGTCACACAGACGTGAAGGAAATAGGAATGTATGTCGAAGACATGATCACGAAAGGAAGTTGGTCGTTCAACCTGGGGATTCGGGGCGATCTGTACAACGGACTCACGAAGGCCCAGCAAGCCGAGCCGCGGCTCGGCGTCGCGTACCACATCAAGCAGAGCAATACCGTGCTTCGCGTGTCTTACGCTCGCACGCTCGAGACGCCGTTCAACGAAAACCTGGTGCTTTCCAGCATCGGGTGCGGTTCCCCGGTACTGGGCCCTCTACTTCTGTGCTCTTCGAACGCGCTCACGCCACTGTCGCCCGGTTTTCGCAATGAGTTCCATGCCGGACTCCAGCAAGCGTTCGGGAAACACGTCGTCTTCGATGGCGAATACATCTGGAAATACACGCACAATGGCTACGATTTCAGCGTGCTCGGCAACACTCCAATCACATTTCCCATCGAGTGGAACAATGCCAAAATACCCGGCTTTACCGCTCGCGTTAACTTAACCGACCTTCATGGCTTAACGGCCTACGTGGTAATGTCCAGCGTCGCCGCGCGATTCTTCACACCCCAAATCGGCGGCGCTGGCGCCGTTCCCATTGTTTCCGTACCGGGGGAATTCACACCGTTCAGGATCGATCACGACGAAAAGTTCAACTCGACCGCGCATATGCAATACCAGCCGTGGAAACGCGGACCATGGCTCGGCTTCACCTGGAAATATGACAGCGGTCTAGTCGCGGGTCCCGTGCCGTGCACCGGAGGGAATTGCGCGAACGGGCCCGCCGGCACCAGTGGCAGCGGGGGCGCGGACATCGTCGACGTGTCCGCTCTGACGCCGGACCAGCAATTCCAGGCGGGACTCTTTTGCGGCTCCGTGCACGCGACGCCGACAACTCCCATAAGTCCAAACGGATTGTGCCTGGCATCGCAGTACGGATCGACGCTGCTTACCATCCCAGCGCCGGACACGGAAAACGACGACCGCGACCCTCCGCGTGTTGCGCCGCGCAATCTGTTCGATCTGGCGCTCGGCCATGACAACCTCTTTCACAACGATCGTTACCGCTGGAGCGCTCAGTTGACGGTCATCAACCTTGCCAACAAGTACGCGGTCTACAACTTCCTCTCCACATTTAGCGGCACCCATTACGTTACGCCACGAACCATAACCGGCGAGATCGGGTTTCACTTCTGAGCGGGACGTAGTTAGGAAGGGCGGCAGCAGGCAAAAGCGCCGCCTTTTCTCTCTCTCCTCCCTACTCCAAACACAGATGATATGCAGTATCATTTAGATGTTGACATCCGATATCAACTAGAATACTTTGCCATCCCCTTGTTGCACATTAGTTTCAACTGAAAGGGATGGCATGGAGACTTTCGAGCCGCATTCGCAACAACGATCTCACGTCGCGCTGCACGCCCGCGCACTTTGGCTCGTGATGGGGCTTTCTTGCCTCTCGCTGCTGTACACGCCGCGTGTTGAGGCGCAGGAGACACCCTACTTCGTCGCTTACTCGCACCATCTCGAGGAGCCCGACAATCTGGACGTCGAGGTCTACGCCAACTACGGAACTCAAAAGGCGGGCGGCGATTTTATTGCGCCGTGGATGGAACTGGAATACGGCGTGACCGCTTGGTGGACGACCGAATTCTACATCGACTCGCAAAAAACGTTTGGCGACAGCACCATCTTTACCGGCACGCGGTGGGAGAACCGTTTCCGCCCCCTGATGAAGGAGCACTGGATCAACCCGGTGTTGTATGTCGAATTCGAGAACACCAGCGGCGCGGACAAAACCCTCAAAGAGGTCGTCGGCTTCGACAACCAGTTCGACCAAGCCGACCCCAACTCCGAAGCCGGCCGCGAGCACGATCATGAGATCGAAACGAAGCTGATCCTCTCGAGCGACTACAAGGGTTGGAACTTCTCGGAAAACTTCATCGGAGAGAAAAATCTTGGCCACGAGCCATGGGAATTCGGCTACGCCGTAGGCGTGAGCCGCCCGCTACGATTAGCCGCCACGCCGCGCGCTTGCAGTTTCTGCCGGGAGAATCTTGTAATCGGGGCTGAAATGTACGGGGGCCTGGGCACTTCGGTCTCGCTCACGTTGTCCGGCACTTCACACTATGCGGCCGGAATTTTGAGCTGGCAATTGCCGACCGGCCCGACGTTTAGCATTTCGCCGGGCTTCGGGCTCAACAATAACAGCCACGCTTTTCTTCTCCGGTGGGGCGTTTCCTACGAAATCGACGGCTTCGGCCGCAAACTGAGGAGCATGTTCCGATGACGCGCGCTCTGGTTCCTACCGTACTTCTGCTGACATCTCTTGTTGCTGTAGCCGCAGGCGCCAACCGTGAAGCGCAGGAACAAAACACCGGCGGCGTCCTCGCTCCCATAGCCAAGGCTCCGGCCAAGGCCCGGGATCGTTCTAACCCATACGGCGGCCAGCCGGATGCAATCGCCGCGGGAGAAAAGCTTTTTCGGCAACACTGCGCCGAGTGTCACGGCGAAGACGCGCTCGGTAAAAACCACGCAGCCAATTTACGATCGCCCGCAGTGCAGAACGCCACGCCCGGGCAACTGGCCTGGCTCCTGTGGAACGGGAATCTTTGGCACGGCATGCCTTCATGGTCCGGCATTTCCGAACAGCGCCGCTGGCAAATCGTGACCTATCTCAAAAGTTTGGGAACCGCGCCGACGTCAAATGCCCCCACAAAGCCCGCGCAGCGACCGGAGGGACAGTGAGAAGGCGAGCGGCAATTCTGGCCGTTTGCCTGGGCGCAGCGTTTCTCTTGGTGGGTTGCGTCGCCACGCCTTCGAGCGACTTGAACTTCGATCCTCCGGAGCAAACGATCGGCGAACGGCTGTTCCTCGAGACTCGTTTTGCCGAGTATTTCGCCGCGCATATGACGGGTATCAGCGCACCCCTGGCCGCGGGCGATCCCGTTGTGGCTCAGGTCCCCAACGTATACGCCGCGCCCATGCCCGGCCCCTTCGCCGGCCAATCGATCAACTGCCGCACGTGCCACTTTGTCGATGAATTTCAAGGCGTAACGAATGCCGGCAATCGCACATACGCCGATTTCACCGTGCGCAGTCCCTTGCCGTTGCCCATGAACGGTTTCACGAACACTCCGCGCAACGCGATGCAGATGGTCGGCTCGCTGCAACCGCACGCGGGATTCACTCTTCTTCATTTCGACGGCCAGTTCGGCGATCCCGCCGATTTGGTGCGCGAGACGTTCACCGGCCGTAACTTTGGTTGGGGTGCGGACCAATACCAACAAGCGCTGGCGCATATCGCACAGGTCATCCGCGAAGACAACGGCCAGGGTTTGCTTGCCTCGTCCTACGGCGGCCTTTCTTACGCCACAATATTTCTTGGCACGGCCTCGAACATTCCAGCGCAGTACCGGCTGCCGGCCCAATACCGGCTTGATGTGAGTTCAGCCAGCGATGGGCAAATTCTGGATGACGTGGCGCAGCTCGTCACCCAGTACATGCGGAGCCTGTTGTTCCAGCAAGATGATCAAGGCCACTACGTCGGCTCGCCTTATGACATTTTCCTATACGTCAACCAGTTGCCGCGGCGCCCGGGTTCGAGCGAGACGGAGCAGCAATACGACCAGCGTCTTTTGCAGCAGATCAATACGCTCTCCAATCCCAGGTTCGTCGATGAGACGCTCGGCAAGTTCCAGTTCCACGCGCAGCCGTTCGCCTTTGGCTCGACCGAGCTGGCCGGATTGAAAATCTTCCTCAGCGTCGCTACGGGAGCCACCGACGGCTCACAGCACGCGGGTAATTGTGCGGCATGCCACGTGGCGCCAAACTTCACCGACTTTCGCTTCCATAACAATGGTGAGTCACAGGAGGAGTATGACGCGGCGAACGGCGCCGGGTCCTTTGCGGCGCTGGCGATTCCCGGACTCGCTCAGCGCAGCCAGAATTACGACGCCTACTTGCCTGTGACGGCTACTCATCCGAACGCCAGCGAGCGGTTCCGACATCCCGCCGCGACCGGCAGTCCGCAGTTTGCCGACCTGGGGTTGTGGAACGTCTATCTGAATCCCGATATTCCTAATCCTCAAGCAAACCTGACCTCGATCGTCTGCGCCGACAGCCAGGATTGCGCGGTCGATCAGGGGCTCGCAACCACGATTGCCCAATTCAAGACGCCTACTTTGCGCGATCTGGAAGACTCCGCGCCGTACTTCCACAACGGCAGCAAGTTGCGGTTCACCGACGTTGTGATGTTCTACATCCAAACCTCGCAACTCGCGCGGCAGGGGCTTCTTCGCAATTCCCCGGTAGAGTTTCAGTCCATGTCCATCAGTCAGGCGGACGTCGCGGCGCTCTCCGCGTTTCTCGCTTCGCTAACTGAGGATTATCACTGAGGACGAAGGCGTCCAGACTTCCCGGCGCGGACGGCAGTAGCGAAATTTCCTGCTACAATTATCGCGGAGCCGGCCTGCGACGCAGGTGACGCTGCGAAAGCCTTTTGAACCAATGCTGGATCCCAGGGAGTCTGCGTCGTCCTGCCCTTGTGCATGTCCCGGGCGGCTTGCCGCAACGGGAAAGCCTAAAAGCAGGCGCCGGGCACCCACCTATTCACGGGGTTCAGGGCCTAGCAACGCACGGCGAAGTGGACCGCTCCTAATGACGCCGCGGCGCGAGCACTCACAAATTTGAAAATTCTGTTCATCGGCGACATCGTCGGCTCTCCCGGCCGCAGGATCGTGCACGAGCGTCTGGGCGACATTCTGACGCAGCGTCAGGTTGATCTTTGCATCGCCAATGGTGAAAATTCCGCATCCGGTTTCGGCATTACTCCGCGCATCGCCCAAGATCTGTTCGCACACGGCATTGAGATCATCACCGGCGGCAATCACATTTGGGATCGCCGCGAGATCATGGAGTTTTTCCCGCATGAGCCGCGCCTCTTGCGGCCCGCGAATTTTCCCGCAGGCTCGCCGGGCAGCGGACTCTACGTCGGGCGCGCCAAGAATGGCGTTCCCTATGCCGTGCTGAACGTGCAAGGCCGCACGTTTATGACGCCGCTTGATGATCCCTTTCGAACTGTGGGATGTGAGCTTGCGAAGATTCCCGCGGATGTAAAAGTTGTTTTCGTTGATATGCACGCCGAGGCCACTTCCGAAAAAATGGCCATGGGCTGGCATCTCGACGGCAAAGTCTCCGTCGTGGTTGGCACCCACACCCACGTGGCCACCGCGGACTCGCGGGTGCTTCCCGGCGGCACCGCCTATATCACCGACGTCGGTATGACCGGCCCGCATGATGGGGTCATCGGCATGGACAAGCGCGGCGTCCTCCAGCGCTTCCTGGACTCCATGCCCGCGCGCTTCGTGGTCGCTGAAGGCGACATCCAAATGAACACCGTGCTCATCGATGTAGACGAAAGTACGGGGCACGCGCGATCGATCGAACGCCTGAATTTTCGCCTAGATTAGCTTCCATCTCCCAGCCTGTTGAAAACCGCGCCTGTGGAAAACTCGGGCGCGTACTCTTCGCGCGATTGTCGGTGGCGTCCGTGTTTTACGCTATTCACAATCGAATTTGACGCTGCAGCGCGACGAAATACCCCTGTGGAAAACATGTGGATACCGTGTGCAGCAGCGCCATGCAGTTCGCTCAGTTTTCTCTTGCTCATCGCAACTCGTTTAGGCAGAATCCGTGCTCGCGTTTCTAATGGAATTTTAGGCGAAGGCATTCATCGGGCGTTCATCGGTCACCGCAAGCGCTGCATATGCTCTTGCGTACTCAAACCTGAAAAGGCTGGTAACCGTTCCATTTGCTCCCCCGGCTGGTTGGGGGATTTCCACAACATTTCCACATCGGTGGAAATTGCAACAGGGGCTGATTTTCTCGATGACTCTTTGGGACAAGGTTCTCCAGCACACCGAACGGCGCGTCAATCCTCATAGCTTCGCCACCTGGTTCCGGCCCACGCGGCAAGAGCGCTCTGAAGAGGGCCGATTGGTGATCCGCGTGCCCTCGCGGACCTTTCAGAAGCGCCTCAGCAGCACGTATGGCGACCTTCTTCGTGCCGTGCTCTCTGAAATTGGTCATCCGGAGATGCAACTGGACTTCATTTATGCCGAGCAAGAACTCCCGGCCGGGGCACCGGCGGTTTCCCAGGCCAAGTTGGACTTTGATTCATCGGACTCTCATCTAAATCCTCGCTACACGTTCGACACATTCATCGTCGGCTCATCAAACCAATTTGCTCATGCCGCCGCCGTCGCCGTCGCCGAGCAGCCCACGAAGACCTATAACCCTCTCTTCCTCTACGGAGGTGTGGGACTCGGCAAGACCCATTTGATGCAGGCCATCGGCCACGCCCTGCGACGGCGCAATCCGGCGCTGCGGCTCACCTACATTAGCGCGGAAAAATTCACCAACGAGGTGATCGCTTCCATCCGCTTCGAGCGCATGCCCGCCTTCCGCGAGCGGTTCCGCACCATGGACGTGCTCATGGTCGACGACATTCAGTTCATTGCCCGCGCCGAGCGCACCCAGGAAGAGTTCTTTCACACGTTTAATGCGCTCTACGATCAGCAGAAGCAGATCGTCATCTCCTCCGACTGCCCTCCCAAGGAAATTTCGGCTATTGAGGAACGGCTGCGCTCGCGTTTCGAATGGGGACTGATTGCCGATATTCAAATGCCGGACCTGGAAACCAAGATCGCCATTCTGCAGAAGAAGGCCGACAACGAACGTGTGCGCTTGCCGGACGACGTGGCTGAGTTCATCGCCCGCGCCATCAAGTCCAATATTCGCGAACTCGAAGGCGCGTTGATCCGCCTAGTCGCCTACAGCTCGCTGACCGGCATCGAAGTGAACCTACAGACCGCTCAGCAGGTTCTCCGCAACATCATCGAAACCCAGGAAAAACGCATTACCATCGAGCAGATTCAGAAACGAGTGGGCGAACATTTTGGCCTTCGGATTCAAGATCTCAAAATCCGCAGCAATTCCAAGGTCATTGCCTTCCCGCGGCAGGTCGCCATGTTCTTGGTGAAGCAGCTCACCTCCGCCTCCCTGCCGGAAATCGGCAAGCAGTTTGGAGGAAAGCACCACACCACCGTGCTGCACTCAATTAATAAGATCGAAACCTTGCGGCAGGTGGATAAGGATTTAAACAGAACTATCAACAGGCTACTCGACTCATTCGGTTAGTCTTTACGGGTGGAACTGGCCTCGCTTGCGGTTTTCCGTTGTGAATGCTTTGTGGAAGATTCGCCAATCGCAGGTGGCGCACCTTTTTTAAACAGACACGCGCAGCGATCCACAAGATGCCTTTTGCCCTAAGGAACGTGTTCATAGGTAGTTGAGTGGCTTTTCCTAAGTTTCACACATGCGGCGACGACTACGGTTTGTATATTCTTAATCCAATAAGAGAAAAGCAGTAAAAGCAGTACAGTAGCGATACCAAAATTCAACGCGAGGATTGCCCGAGATGGAATTCAGCGTAAAGAAGTTCGACTTGCTCGAGGAGTTACAACTCACGCAAGGCGTGGTCGAACGTAAGACCACCATTCCAATTTTGTCTCATCTCTTGTGCGAAGCGAAGGGCAATCGCCTCTCGATTACCGCAACAGACCTCGAGCTGAGCATCCGCACCTCTTGCGAAGCGAAAGTGAAAAAAGAAGGAGCTGGAACCATCCCGGCGAAAAAGCTCCTCGAATTGGTGCGCCTGCTTCCCGATGAGGAGATCCGGTTCAAGTTGCTCGAAAACCACTACGTGCAGGTCACCTGTGACCGAAAGAACTACAAACTTGTTGGAATGTCCAAGGACAATTTTCCGGCGCTGCCCAACTTCCCCCATGCCCTGGTTAAAATCCCCGCCAAACTACTCGCGGGCGTCATTGCCAAAACCACCTTCGCCATTTCGCTGGAGGAATCGCGCTATACGCTGAACGGCGCGCTGCTTGTGCTCAAACCGAATTCGCTCACGATGGTCGCTACCGACGGCCACCGCTTGGCCATGGTCGAAACGGACCACAAGTTTGAAGGTCTCAATACCGAAACGCGCGTGTTGGTGCCCAAGAAAGCGATGAACGAGGTACAGCGCCTGGCCGCTGAGTCCGGCGACGATGGCACTGTCGATTTTGGCCAGGACGAGAGCCACCTCTTCTTTCAATTCGGCCCGCGCCTGCTCACCTCGCGCAAGCTGACCGGCCAATTCCCCAACTACGAAGCGGTGCTGCCACGCGACGCGAATAAGACGGTCGTACTCGAACGCGCTGAGCTGCATGACGCGCTGCGCCGCGTCTCGCAGCTTGCCGATCAGCGGTCGCACGCCGTGAAGTTCATGCTCGCCAAAGAGGGCTTGGAGATTTCCGCTTCGAGCCCGGAGTTTGGCGAAGCCAAGGAAGTTATCGAGAAGGAATTCAACGGCGAGACCATCGCTATCGGCTTCAATGCGCAATATCTACTCGATTTTCTCGGCGCCGCCGCCGATGGACCCATCAGTTTCGAGCTGAAGGACGAGCAGTCCGCCGGCCAGCTTCGCCCGCTCGCCGACGAATCCAGCCGCTACCGCTACGTCGTCATGCCCATGCGCATCTGATCGCGAACGCTGTGAAATCCCGCATGTTCAACGCCGCGCCACTTCCGGAAAACGGCCCTTCGTAAGGCGTTTTTACCAAGTTTTTCCGCTTTGCAATTCCTCGCTGAGGGGCTGGCCAACGGCTTTGCAGTATCTCTGTAAACTATTGACAATACAGGGGTAAACAATAACTCACACCACAGATTCGCCTTGTGCATTTGTTGCTCCTCAAGTAAAATTTGAAGGTACAGATTGCTCCTGAACGGTTGTTTGTTGCAGGTGCTAGTGAGGCTTCGCCGCGTCCTCCCGGATTTCCGGAACGGGACGGGATGGAGCTGTGAGAAACCCTTCGAGTCCCAGCTCGGACGAGATTTTCGGGCGAGAGTGGGGCCAATGGGCAGGCAAGTGTCGGGCACTTTCCGCGCGACCGCCTTCCCGAAAAATGTGAAACGCATCTCAGGTGTGAAGGCCTGAGGCTTTTTCCCATCGCATGTGTAGTCCGCAACTGAGGAGACACGCAATTCATGGCTGACAAAGAATCTCCGGCCGCCAAGGGCCCTGGGCACAAGTACGACGCAACTTCCATTAAAGTCCTGGGTGGTTTGGAGGCGGTGCGCAAGCGTCCGGCGATGTACATCGGCTCGACCGGCGAGCTCGGCCTGCACCATTTGGTTTGGGAAGTGGTCGATAACTCCGTGGACGAAGCGATGGCCGGCTACTGTGATGAGATCAACGTCACGGTGCACGACGATAATAGTGTGACCGTCGTCGACAACGGCCGAGGCATTCCTGTGGACATGCACGCCACGGAAAAAAAACCCGCCGCCGAAGTTGTGCTTACCGTTTTGCACGCAGGCGGAAAATTCGATAGTGACACCTACAAAGTTTCCGGCGGATTGCACGGCGTCGGCGTCTCTGTGGTCAATGCGCTCTCCGATTGGTTGGACCTCGAAATCTGGCGCGACGGAGAAGTCTGGGAGCAATCCTACGAAAAGGGTGCGCCCACCTCGAAGCTGAAAGCCTCAGGCAAAACGAAAAAGACCGGCACGAAGATCACCTTCCACGCGGACCCTTCGATTTTCACCGTCACCGCCTATAGCTTCGACACGCTTTCGCAGCGCCTGCGTGAGCTGGCCTTTCTGAACCGGGGCCTGAAGATCACACTCGAGGACGAGCGCAACGCCAAGAAAACCGAATTCCGTTTCACCGGCGGCATCGCCGAATTCGTCAAGCACCTGAATCGCGGCAAAGGTGTGCTGCACGATTCGCCCATCTACATGGAAGGCAAGCGCGAGCAGGTGGACATGGAAATCGCCATACAGTACAACGACAGCTACGCCGAGAATATTTTCGCCTTCGCCAACACTATCAACACCGTCGACGGTGGTACGCACCTTTCAGGATTCCGCTCCGCGCTCACGCGCACCATCAATTACTACGCCAATTCGTTCGGCATGCTCAAGGAGCAGAAGGACGAGGTCACCATCAACGGCGATGACGTTCGCGAAGGGCTAGTCGCTGTCGTTTCCGTAAAGCTTCCGCAGCCGCAGTTCGAAGGCCAGACCAAGGGCAAACTCAATAGCGATATCAAAGGCTTGGTCGAATCGCTGGTGAACGAAAAGCTCGGCGAATACTTCGACAAGCACTCTTCCATCGCCCGCAAGATTATCGGCAAGTGCATCGACGCAGCGCGCGCGCGCGAGGCTGCACGCAAGGCGCGCGAGCTTACGCGGCGCAAGTCCGCGCTCGATTCCTCGGGCCTACCGGGAAAGCTATCCGACTGCCAGGAGCGCGATCCCGCGCGTTGCGAGATATTCCTAGTCGAGGGCGAATCGGCCGGCGGCTCGGCCAAGGGCGGACGCGACCGCAAGTATCAGGCGATCTTGCCGCTCAAGGGCAAAATCCTCAACGTCGAAAAAGCTCGCTACGACAAGATGCTGGGCCACGAGGAAATTCGGGCCATCATCACGGCGCTCGGCACTGGCATCGGCAAAGAAGATTTCGATGCATCCAAGCTCCGCTACCACAAAGTGATTCTGATGACTGACGCGGACGTGGACGGCAGCCACATCCGAACGCTGCTGCTGACCTTTTTCTTCCGCCATATGCGCGAGCTCATCGAAAAAGGCCACATCTACATCGCCCAGCCGCCGCTCTACCGCGTCAAGCGCGGCAAGATGGACCGCTACATCCGCGACGAGCGCGAATTCTCGCGCGAGCTGATGAAGCGCGCCACCGAAGACCATGTGGTGAAGGGTACGACCGGAACATCGCTCGAAGGCGGCGACCTCACGCAATTTCTCCTGAACGTTCAGGAATATGAACAAGTGGCCGTCAAGCTGGCGCGCAAGCTGCGGGACCCGAAACTTATCCAGTTGCTGGCCGAAAGCGAGCTCGAGAAAAGGGTGGACTTCGGCGACAAGAAAAAACTGCAGGATCTGCTCAAGGCTATCGAAAAGGCCAAGCTCGAGGGCGAAGCCAAGCTGGCGTTCGACGAGGAACACAGTCTTTACGAGTTAGTCTTGCAGAATGGCGGCGAGCGCCGCGTGAACTGGGCGCTGGCTGCCTCCCCTGAATACAAACGGCTGCGCACACTCCATCAGGCGATCGACGAGAACAACAAGCCGCCCTTCACTATCGCGCACAACGGCGACAAAGAGGCGAAGGAGACCGCGCAACAGCTGCTGAGCTACGTTCTCGAGGATGCCAAGAAGGAATTCACCATTACCCGGTTCAAGGGCCTCGGTGAAATGAATCCCGAGCAACTCTGGGCCACCACCATGAACGCTGAGACGCGCACGCTGCTCCAGGTGCGACTGGAGGACGCCGTGGCCGCCGAGGATATCTTCTCCACGCTCATGGGCGAAAACGTCGAGCAGCGCCGCAAGTTCATCGAGGAAAACGCGCTCGACGTCGTAAATCTAGACATTTGAGTTTTTCCAACTCGTAGCACCAATCACTGAGGGTTCTAAATGGCTGACGAGCAAAACCAGTCGATCCTGACGCCGGTCGATATTGAATCGGAAATGAAGAAGTCGTACCTCGATTACGCCATGAGCGTAATCATTGGGCGCGCTCTGCCCGACGTCCGCGACGGCCTCAAGCCTGTTCACCGGCGGATCCTCTTCGGGATGTACGAGCTTGGCCTAACTTCGACGAAGGCCTACCGCAAGTGCGCCAAGATCGTCGGCGAAGTTCTGGGTAAATACCATCCGCACGGCGACACGCCGGTCTACGACGCGCTGGTGCGCCTGGCCCAGGATTTCAACATGCGCTATCCGCTGGTGGATGGCCAAGGAAACTTCGGCTCCGTCGATGGCGATCCGCCCGCGGCCATGCGTTACACCGAGGCGCGCCTTTCGAAAATCGCCGAGGAAATGCTCGCGGACATCGAAAAGGAAACCGTAGATTTCACTCCCAACTTCGATGAAAGCGAAAAAGAACCTGTCGTTCTGCCGACGCAGATTCCGAATCTTCTAGTCAACGGGTCCACCGGCATCGCGGTCGGCATGGCGACGAATATTCCTCCGCATAATTTGAAAGAAACGGTCGAGGCAGCCATCCTGCTGATCGAAGAGCCGGACGCCAATCTGAAGAAAGTGATGAAGCTCATGCCCGGCCCGGATTTTCCGACCGCCGGATACATCTACGGCCGCGACGGAATTCAGCAAGCTTACGAAACCGGCCGCGGAAGCTTTCAGGTGCGCGCGAAAGCGGCTATCGAAGCCCGCGGCAAGGATCGCCAGGACATCGTCGTTACCGAGCTGCCTTACCAGGTCAACAAGAAGAACCTTATCCAGCACATCGCCGAACTGATCAACAACAAGAAGATCGATGGAATCTCCGACATTCGCGACGAGAGCGACCGCGACGGCATGCGCATCGTCATCGAGGTCAAACGCGACGAGGAGCCGGAGATCATCCTCAACAAGCTTTTCAAGATGACCCAGATGCAGGAGTCGTTCGGCATGATCCTGCTGGCCATCGTCGCAGGACAGCCGCGTGAGCTTGGCCTGCTGGAACTGCTACGGCTGTTCATCGAGCACCGCATCGAAGTGGTGCGCCGACGCACGGAGTTCGATCTGCGCAAGGCCCAGGAGCGCGAGCACATCCTGCTTGGCTACCGCATCGCGCTCGATCACATCGACGACGTCATCAAGATCATTCGTGGATCCTCGAGCCGCGCCAATGCCCGCGAGAACCTACACGAATTCTTCACGAACAACTCGGTGACCGTTCTGGTTGGCGGGAAGCAGACCACTCTTAAAGGCGTAAAGCTGGACGCCAAGAAATACGGCCTCATGGGCCTCGAACTCGACCGGGGGGAAACGCCGGGCCTCAGTTACATCCAGATCGACGCCATCCTCGAACTGCAATTGCACCGCCTGACGCAGCTTTCCGTCGACGAAATCCTGAAGGAACTGGCGCAGATCCGCGAGCGCATCGCAGAGTTGCAATCCATTCTGGCCAGCGAGAAGAAGTTGAAGGGCGTCATCGTCGCCGAGCTGCGCGAGATCCTGAAAAAGTATGGAGACGACCGCCGCACGCAGATCGTCGATCGCGTCGAGGAAATCAAGCTCGAAGACCTGATCAAAGACGAAGAGATGGCCATCACCGTCAGCCACTCGGGCTACATCAAGCGCACTTCCGTCGAAACCTA
>Ga0302325_10005714_pt1 | contig 28186 bp, 31 predicted proteins | sample Palsa_T0_2_FD_201948 | JGI IMG/M metagenome (GOLD analysis project Ga0302325, IMG submission 201948) | Peat permafrost microbial communities from Stordalen Mire near Abisko, Sweden - Palsa_T0_2 | ecosystem: Environmental > Terrestrial > Soil > Palsa > Peat permafrost | place: Sweden: Abisko... | reverse complement strand
ACCGTGGCCCGTGAGCGTGAGTTGGGAGTGCGCGGCGCCAAGAAAGAAGTGGTTGCGACGCCTGCTGCAAAGCCGGCCAGCGCAAAGACGGCGACTGCAAAGGCGACTACTGGAAAATCGGTCAGCGCAAAGCCGGCCACCGCAAAGAAGGGATCCCGTAAATGACGGCGACAGCAGAAAAGGCACAGGCGCCGGCAGCTTCGCGGCGCAATGAGAAGGTGGGCAACGTGGTTTCGACGAAGATGCAGAAGACCATCGTGGTCGAGGTCGAGATGCGTAAGGCTCATCCAAAGTACAAGAGGATCGTGCGCAGCTCGAAGAAGTTTTACGCGCACGACGAGCAGAATTCAGCCCGCGTGGGCGATGTGGTGCGGATTCGCGAGACGCGGCCGTTGAGCAAGTTGAAGCGCTGGTCGCTTGAAGAGATTGTGCGGCGTTCGACGCTGAGCCAGTTGGAAGACACGGCCACTGTGGCCGCAGTTGAAGTTGCAAAGTAGGGTCTGCACGTTCGCGTAAGGAGAAGAATCCATGGCAGTGCAAATGAGAAGCATGCTCGCGGTCGCCGATAACTCCGGCGCACGCAAGCTGCAAATGATCCTGCCGCTGGGCGGCGGACTGGGCAAGAAGGCCGGCCTCGGCGATGTGATTACCGCTGCGGTCAAGGAAGCTTCGCCCGATGGAACGGTAAAGAAGGGTAAGGTCGTGAAGGCGGTCATCGTGCGCACGCGTAAGGAATATCGCAGGCGCGATGGTACCTATATCCGCTTCGACGAAAATGCGGCTGTGGTGATCGACGATGCGCATGAGCCGGTAGGGACACGCGTGTTCGGGCCTGTCGCTCGCGAACTGCGTGAGAAGAAGTTTTTGAAGATTGTGTCCTTGGCTCCAGAAGTTGTGTAGCTCGGGAATTCGCAAGCCTTTAGCTTCTAGCCTCTAGCTCCTAGCTAGATTAGTTGGAAGATGAGACGAGCAGGAATTGAACTAGCTAGTGGCTAGCAGCTAGAAGCTAGCAGCTGATTTCGGAGAAATCATGCCGAGTTTAAGTATTCATCGCAACGATACGGTTAAGGTGCTCACGGGCGCCGACCGCGGCAAGACGCAGCGCGTGCTGCGTGTGTTCCCCGAGAAGGGGACCGTGCTGGTCGAGCATGTTCGCATGATCAAGAAGACCGTTTCGAGCAAGACCGGGAAGCGGACCAAGGGTGGCATCGCCGATCAGGAGTCGCCGATCAACATCTCGAACGTCGCGCTGGTGTGCGCCACCTGTGGCACGGCGCGCGTGGGGTTCAAAAAGGAAGGCACGAGCAGAATGCGTGTCTGCAAGAGATGTGGGTCAGAGCTGCCCACAAAGAAGTAGTGGAAACAGCTTCTAGCCACTAGCTTCTAGCTCCTAGCTTGTTGTCCTGGAGCGAAAGGCATCGGCGGTGGCGAGATCGAGCTAAGAGCTAGCGGCTAGAAGCTAGCAGCTGATTTGAGTCCCTTCCGAAACGGTAAACGGATCGAAACTACGGTCCACTCCGAGAGCGGAAGAAAGAGAGAAGAAAAATGGCGGCAAGGCTGAAAGAGAAATACAACAAAGAGATCAAGCCGGCACTGCAGAAGGAGCTGGGCATCGACAACCCGATGGCCGTTCCGAGGCTGGACAAGATCGTGGTCAATATGGGCCTGGGCGAAGCGACGCAGAATACCAAGCTGCTCGACCCGCTGGTGGGCGACCTGATGGCTATCACCGGGCAAAGGCCGGTGACCACCAAGGCAAAGAAATCGATCGCGGCTTTCAAGGTGCGCGCCGGCATGTCGATTGGCGCCATGGTGACGCTGCGCAACGAGAAGGCCTACGAGTTTCTTGACCGGGTGATTTCGACAGCGCTGCCGCGCGTGCGCGATTTTCGCGGCGTGTCGACGAAGAGTTTTGACGGCCGTGGCAATTACACGCTCGGCCTGCGTGATCAGCTGATCTTCCCGGAGATCGATTACTCCAAGGTGGAAAAGCTGAAGGGTATGAACATCACGATTGTGACCACGGCGAAGGACGACAACTCGGCGCGCGCGCTGCTCAAGGCGTTCGGCATGCCGTTCCGCCAAGGAGCGTAAGAACAGCTTCTAGCTGCTAGCTTCTAGCCTCTAGCTTTTTCGAGGTGGGACGAGCATCGGGGGCAAAACAATTTGAGTTTGTTCTGCAAGCGTCGGAAGACGGAAAGAACAAGCTAAAAGCTAGTAGCTAGAAGCTAGTAGCTGTCGTAAAGAGGATTTATGGCAACCACTGCAAAACGAGTAAAGGACGCGCGGAAGCCGAAGTTCAGCTCCCGCCAGCACAACCGGTGCAAGCTCTGCGGACGGCCGCGGGGGTATCTGCGGAAGTTTGGCGTGTGCCGTCTGTGCTTCCGTGGCCTCGCGCTCAAAGGCGAGATTCCCGGAGTCGTGAAGTCGAGTTGGTAGAAAAACAGGGATCAGGTTTCAGGGATCAGGGATCAGTTGTTCTTGCTTAGGTTGGCAACTGTGACGAATTTGAGAGTTATTATCTGACCCCTGATCTCTGAACCCTGACCACTGTAGTGACATTTCCGCAGGTTCCCTGCAAAACAACGGCGGGGCGAACGGGGAATGAAGGAGAAGGAATGAGTCTGACCGACCCAGTAGCAGATTTTCTGGCGCGGATCCGGAATGCGATCCGGGCGCGTCATCAGAAGCTGGATGTGCCGGCTTCGAAGCTCAAGACCGAGATCGCCCGCATTCTCAAGGAAGAGGGTTACATCTCGAACTACAAAACCCAGGAAGAGGAAGGCAAGCTCATCCTCCGCGTGTATCTGAAATACGGCGGAAGCGAAGCGGCCATCCGCGACCTCGCCCGCATCTCGCGCCCCGGTTGCCGTGTCTACATCGGCCGCGACGAGATCAAGCGCGTGCAGGGTGGACTTGGTATTTCGATCATGACCACGCCCAAGGGTGTGATGACAGGCCGCCAGGCACGCCGCGAAGGCGTAGGCGGCGAACTGCTCTGCGAAGTGTGGTAAAGGCAGATGACAGGTTACAGATGACAGATTCCAGTCATCCGTTTCCTGCGGGGATTCACTAACTGCAATCTGTCATCTGTAACCTGTTTCACCGGCTGCAGTGGAACGAAGAGACGTTGGAATTGATCACTGAAAACTGATCAGTGACAACTACTTTTCGAGACTCGCAAGCCAACAAGAAGGATTGATTCGATGTCGCGTATTGGAAAGAAACCGATCCCGCTGCCCACGGGCGTGAAGTACAAAGTCGAGGGCAACACCGTTCTGGTCGAAGGGCCCAAGGGCAAGGTGTCGGCGCTGATCGCCAAAGGCATAGAGCTCGAGACCAAAGACGGAACGCTGCACGTGAATCGCGAAGACGACAAGTACGCCGCGGTGCATGGGTTGACGCGGGCGTTGGTCTTCAACGCGGTGCAGGGCGTGACCAAGGGCTGGACCAGGGAACTCGATATCGTCGGCATCGGTTATCGCGCGGAACTGAAGGGTAAGGGCATGGTGGTGTTCACGCTGGGTTATTCGCACCCCATCGAGTTTCCGCTGCCCACGGGCATCGAAGTTGCCGTCGATCCAAAGCAAACCCACCTCACCGTCACTGGCATCGACCGGCAGAAGGTTGGACAGGTTGCGGCCGACATGCGCTCGCTGCGCAAGCCCGACCCGTACAAGAACAAGGGCGTCCGCTACTCGGACGAGAAGCTGAAGAAGAAGGCCGGCAAGACAGGCGCGAAGTGATCGCGTTTGCGAGGCGTCTGAGCCTCGCGCGATCATCCTGAACGAAGTGAAGGATCTGGAACCAACCGAACGGAACCGCAGGGCGGCTCCGCTGATAGGAAGAAAAACCGATGATTACGCAGAACAAGAGAAACGCAATTCGGCAGCGCATTCACTCGCGCATCCGGCGCAAGCTGTCGGGCACAACGGAGCGGCCGCGGCTGAATGTGTATCGCTCGCTGAACCATCTTTACGCGCAGGTGATCGACGACCAGAAGGGCGAAACGCTGGTTTCTGCCTCTACGCTTTCGCTGAAGCTGAAGACCGGCGGCAACGTTGCGGCGGCCAAGGAAATCGGCAAGGCCATCGCCGAGAGGGCGACTGAGAAGGGCATCAAAAAGGTGGTCTTCGACCGTGGCGGATTCTTATACCACGGCCGCATCAAGGCCCTGGCCGAAGCGGCGCGCGAAGCCGGCCTGGAGTTTTAAAAGCAGCCGCTAGCTGCTAGCTTTTAGCCGCTAGATCACTTTGCTAAGTTGACAGCCTTGCCTAAGCGAGATGAGCTAGAAGCTAGGAGCTAGAGGCTAGAAGCTCAAAAGGAAAGCAATGACGATTTTGAAGAAGAAACTCGATGCCAACCAATACAACCTGAAAGATCAGGTGGTGGCCATCAATCGCGTGACCAAGGTGGTCAAGGGTGGCAAGAACATGTCGTTTGCCGCGCTGGTCGTGGTGGGCGACGCCGCTTCGGGCGTGGTCGGCTATGGTTCGGGTAAGGCCAAGGAAGTTCCCCAGGCGATTCGCAAGGGAATCGAGTCGGCCAAGAAGAATCTGGTCCGCGTGAACCTGACCGACACGTCGATTCCGCACCAGGTGCTGGGCCGTTTCGGCTCCGGCCAGGTGTTGCTGAAGCCGGCCCCGGAAGGCACAGGCGTAATTGCCGGTGGCGCGGTGCGCGCAGTCATGACCTCGGTCGGCGTGCAAAACGTCTTGACCAAAAGCCTGGGAACCGCCAACCCGCATAACGTGATCAAGGCTACCTTCGACGCGCTGGTGCAACTGCGCGACAAGCGCGACGTGGCTACCATGCGCGGCAAGCAGGTTGAGGAGCTCTAAACGATGGCTGAGACGAAGAAGATTCGCATTCAGTATTACCGCTCGAAGAACAACACGCCCTTCAAGCACAAGCTCGTCGTCAAGGGCCTGGGCTTCACGCGGTTGAACCAGATTGTCGAGCGAGTGGACAACGAATCGGTGCGCGGCATGGTGAAGACCATCCCGCATCTGGTGAGGATATTGGAAAGCTAGAGAAGCAGAGAAACAGCGAAGCAGAAAAGCAGTAGGGTCTCGTCGAGCAATCTGTTTCCTATCTCACTGCTTCACAGGCACACGCGAGTCGGCGGGGCTCAACCCTTCCGGCGCTATAGCGAGGAAATCATGGCAAAGAATCTATCCAATTTACGCGCGCCCAAGAAAGCGAATGTCGGGCGCAAGCGTGTCGGTCGCGGTATGGGATCCGGCATGGGCAAAACCTCGACCCGTGGCCACAAGGGCCAGCGTTCGCGCTCCGGGTCCCACATGATGCGCGGTTTTGAAGGCGGCCAGATGCCGCTGCACCGCCGCCTGCCCAAGCGCGGCTTCACCAACATCTTCCGCACCGAATATACGGTCGTCAATCTCGAGCGGATCGCCGAACTCGACGTGAAAGAGATTGGCCTCGACGACTACAAGAAGTTTGGCCTGTCTTCGAACAAGAAGGCGCTCATCAAAGTTCTCGGCTCTGGCGAGCTGACCAAGGCCCTCACCATCCACGCCCACAAATTCTCGAAGTCGGCGGCGGAGAAGATCGAAAAGGCCGGGGGCAAGGCTGTCGTGGCGGGCGCTCCGGCGGCGGCTTAGCCATTGTGTCCTGGAACAGCGCGCGTGTTGCGTATCAGCCCTCAGAATCAAGATTCAGGATTCGGGGCTGTTCGCATTTTCCGGCAATTCACGCCATTCGCCGCTACAATAGGCCAATAACAGAAATCGACTGGCGGAATCGCCAGAAGCGGATTAGCAGACATGCTTGAGAAGTTCCTCAATATCTTCCGGATCCCCGACCTGCGCAAGCGCGTGCTCTTCACCCTTGGCATTCTCGCGGTCTACCGCCTCGGCGCGTGGATTCCGACGCCAGGCGTCAACGCGCATCAGTTGGAGCTGCTCTTTGGCGGCCAAAACGGAACTTCGCTTGGCCTGATGGACCTGTTCACCGGGGGCACCCTGCGCCGTATGACCATCTTTGCGCTGGGCATCATGCCCTATATCACCGCTTCCATCATCTTTCAGCTGCTAACCGTGGTCTACGAACCCCTCGCGCGGATCCAAAAAGAAGGCGAACTCGGCCGGCGCAAGATTACCCAATGGACCCGCTACCTCACCGTTATTCTGGGCGCACTTCAATCCATCGGCATCGCGGCCATTCTCAGCAGATCGCCAGGACTGGTCCTGAATCCCGGCATCGGCTTCGACCTGATGACCGTACTCACACTGACTGCGGGCACGGCGTTCATCATGTGGCTGGGTGAGCAGATTACCGATCGCGGCATCGGGAACGGCATGAGCCTTTTGATCTTCGCCGGCATCGTTGCCGGCCTGCCGCGTGGTGTAGGCGAGTTGTATCAGAAAGTCCAGACCAACGCCTGGGGTTCGCTCACCATCGTGGCAGTTTTGCTTTTGCTCGCGATGATGATCGCAGTGGTGGCTTTCATCGTTTTCGTCGAGCGCTCGGAGCGCCGCATTCCCATCCAAAGTGCGCGCCGTATTGTGGGTCGCCGCATGATGGGTGGCCAGTCCAGCCACTTGCCGCTGAAGGTGAATTCCGGCGGTGTCATGCCGGTCATCTTCGCCAGCTCCATCTTGTCCGTGCCCCTCATGCTCGGTCAGGTCGAGGCGGTGCAGAATAGCCGCTTTTTCCAGCCCATTCTCCAGTCCGTTCAGCCCGGTTACCCGTGGTATGTCTTGCTGAATGCGCTGGGCATCATCTTCTTCGCTTACTTTTATGTCTCCATTGTCATGAAGCCAGATGACATTGCCGACAACTTCCGCAAATCGGGCTCGTTCATTCCCGGAATTCGCCCCGGCAAGCGTACGTCGGACTTCATCAACGACATTCTGACCCGCATCACGCTGGTCGGCGCAATTTACCTGATTCTGATTCAGATGGTGCCCACTTTCCTCATTTCGGGCATCCGATTCGACAAGATTTGGCTCATCGGCAGATTCTTTGAGAATTTGCCAGCGTGGGCCACGCATGGTTTGGGGGTCAATTTTTACTTTGGCGGCACTTCACTGTTGATTGTGGTGGGTGTGGCCATGGACACCGTAAACCAGATCGAATCGCAGCTGATCATGCGTCACTATGACGGCTTTTCCCCGCGTTCCGGTCGCATACGCGGAAGGAAAACTTGGTAAATGTCTGTTTCAGAAAGTGTTATGGAAAATGCCCGGGATGCGGCTGCGAAAACAGTACCCGGTCCGATTCTCTTGTTGGGCGCTCCCGGCGCGGGAAAGGGAACTCAGGCCAAGGCACTCGTGAAGCTGTGGGATATACCGCAGATTTCAACTGGCGACCTGCTTCGCGCCAATGTTGCGCAAGGCAGTGCGCTGGGTAAGGCAGCCAGGGAAGTGATGCAGCGCGGAGATCTTGTTCCCGATTCGATGGTGAACGAAATGGTCGCCATCCGGCTCCTAGAGCCCGATACGGAACGCGGTTATATCCTTGACGGGTTTCCAAGGACGTTGCCCCAGGCAACATGGCTTGACGGGCGACTGGCGAGCCGGACGAACGGACTCCCGGTGGTTGCCGTCAACCTGCATGTGGATTATAATCAGTTACTGCGCCGAATTACGGGACGCAGAAACTGTCCCGTCTGCCAGACCATCTACAACATCTACTCAAATCCGCCCCAACGGGCAGGTTTTTGCGATGTAGAAGGCGCCCCGCTGGCCCAGCGAGCCGACGACACGGAGAAAGTCTTTGCGGAGCGCATGCGCGCTTACGAAGCACAGACTGCGCCCGTCATCGAGCATTACCGGGAGCTGGGGCGTTTTGTTGAAGTGGCGGCTGACGGGCCAATCGCCGGAATAGCGGCCGGAATTGTTGTTGCTGTCGAACGGTTGCGCACGGTAGCTTAGCGGGCTGATTCCGCGAAAGCGATCTATGCGGCCGAGTCGGCATGTTTGTGTTTGGAGAGTGAATTGTCAGTTTTCAAAGATCAGTTTTCAGCCCGTCTTTTTGGTCAAGTCTGAGCCGTAACTGAAAACTGATTACTGACAACTGAGGACTGGTTTAGTGCCGGTGGTATTGAAGTCGTCGCAAGAGATCGAGAAGATGCGCCGCGCGGGCCGGGTGGTTCGTGAGGTTCTGGAACTGGTTCGCAGCCACGTAAAGCCCGGCGCGACCACGCTCGATCTTGAGAAAGTGGCGGAAGCGCGCATCAAGGAACTCGGCGCTCGGCCGGCATTCAAGGGGTATCACGGTTATCCGTGCGTGTTGTGCACCTCGATCAATAGCGAGGTGGTGCACGGCATTCCTTCCAAGAAGCGTGTCCTCAAAGAAGGGGACATTGTTTCGGTGGATTGCGGCGCGGTCATCGACGGCTATTTCGGTGACGCGGCTATCACGGTTCCAGTCGGCGAGAAGATCGCGCCGGATGCGGAACGGCTGCTGCGGGTGACCGAGGCATCTCTGCAAGCGGGTATCGCTGCCGTGAAGCCGGGAGCAACATTGGGCGATATCGGCGCCGCCGTGCAGGGCGTGGTTGAAGCAGAAGGTTTTTCGGTGGTGAGGGATTTTGTTGGGCATGGCATCGGCGTTCACATGCACGAGGAGCCCCAGGTGCCAAACTTCGGTGAAGCTGGCCGTGGCATGAAGTTGCGCACCGGCATGGTCATCGCGATCGAGCCCATGGTGAACGTCGGCAAGCCGGAAGTGCGGGTGCTGAGCGATGGCTGGACCGCAGTGACCGACGATGGAAGCATGAGTGCTCATTTTGAGCATACGGTGGCGGTAACCGACACCGGAGCAAGGATTCTGACCGAGTAAACTTCGGTCCAAATGTTAAAAGTGCGGAAGCACAAGCGGGAGACAGTTTGTCGAAGGAAGACGCGATTGAAGTAATGGCAACGGTCGTTGAGACCTTGCCCAATGCGATGTTCAAAGTGAAGCTCGAAACAAACCATGAAGTTCTCGCTCATGTTTCGGGCAGAATGCGCAAGAACTTCATTCGCATTCTTCCAGGAGACCGCGTGGCCGTGGAGTTGAGTCCCTACGACCTGAATCGCGGACGCATCGTCTACCGCTACAAATGAGTTTTTTTGATCGCCGCGTTTTCTTTGGATGCGCGGAGAAGGGCAGCAACCAATGAAGGTCCGTGCATCAGTAAAGAAGATTTGCGCGAAATGCAAGGTCATCAACCGCCGTGGGGTGGTTCGTGTGATCTGCGAGAACGCAAAACACAAGCAGCGCCAGGGCTAAGCCAGCCTGGCAGTAAGCGGAAGATCCACGAAGAAAGGGCATAGGGAACAGGGAATAGAAAGCAAAGCGGTCGTTTCAGCAGGATCAACTGCTCCCTAATCCCTGTTCCCTATTCCCTACACTTCAGGGGCTAGTTAGCTTGAGTCAAGGCTTGCGATGAACCCCGGAGAAACCGCATTCACCCGTGCGAATCGGCGCTAGGCCGGAGGCACACTAACTGCAGTTCAAAAGGAACAAGAATGGCACGTATTGCTGGCGTCGATCTGCCCCGCAACAAGCAGGCTCGGATCGCGCTCACATATATCTTCGGGATCGGCAATCCGCGCGCCCTTAGGATTCTCGGGAAGGCCAATGTTGACGGCTTCAAGAAGATCCAGGACCTGGGCGAGGAAGAGGTAAACCGCATCCGTCAGGTGATTGAGGACGAGGGAGACGTCGAGGGCGATCTGCGCAAAGATGTCTCGATGCACATCAAGCGCCTCATCGACATTCAAAGCTATCGCGGCAACCGCCATCGTCGGTCGCTGCCGGTGCGCGGCCAACGCACCCACACCAACGCCCGCACTCGCAAGGGACCCCGTAAGGGCACAGTTGCAGGCAAGAAGAAATCGGTGGCGAAGACCTAATGGCGAAACCAGAGCAGAAGACAGGAACCGGCAAAGCAGCCAAGAGCAACAAGAAGTTCAAGAAACGCGAGCGCAAGAATGTGCCGTTTGGCGTCGCGCACATTCAAGCCTCGTTCAACAACACCATCGTGACGATCACCGACCAGATGGGCAACACGCTCAGCTGGAAAAGTTCGGGCTCGCTCGGCTTCCGCGGTTCGCGCAAAGGCACGCCGTTCGCGGCGCAGCAGGCTGCACAGAACGCCGCCAGTACGGCGCGCGATCACGGCGTGCGCGCCGTGGATGTCCGCGTCGCTGGTCCGGGTTCGGGCCGTGAATCGGCAATTCGCGCGTTGGCTGCAGCAGGAATCGAAGTGCGCTCCATCCGCGACGTCACGCCGGTGCCGCACAACGGCTGCCGTCCACCAAAGAGACGCCGCGTGTAAGAACAGGGAATAGGGAGCAGGGAACAGGGAATAGGAAAGCCGAGTCGCTCGCACCGTTGTTGCTTTCTACTCCCTATTCCCTATTGCCTACTCCCTCAAAACATCGGGCCGGGACGAAGCGCACAGCGCGTAAACCGGCCGTCATCCGAACTAGGAGAAGAAATGGCACGTTATACCGGAGCAGTCTGCCGCCTTTGCCGCCGCGAAGGCACCAAGCTCTTCTTGAAGGGCACAAAATGCATGTCGGATCGTTGCCCCATCGAGAAGCGCAACTTTCCTCCCGGCCAGCACGGCAAAGACCGTAAGGCGAAAATCGTCGGCTACGGCCTCCAACTGCACGAGAAGCAGAAGGCCAAGCGCATCTACTTCACCCTTGAAGGCCAGTTCCGCCAGTACTACGAGAAGGCCAACCGCGCCAGCGGCGTGACCGGCGACCTGCTCATCCAGCAGTTGGAGCGCCGCCTCGACAACGTGACCTACCGGCTCGGCTATGCCATCTCGCGCCGTCAGGCTCGCCAAATCGTCCGCCACGGCCACATTCAGGTCAATGGCCGCAAGGTCAACATCCCGTCATACCAGGTCAACGCCGGAGACGAGATCGCACTCCGCGATGCCGCCAAGAAGTTGATTATCGTCGAGCAAGCCACGCAGTTCGCCGCTGCCAATCCGATTCCGGTATGGCTCGAAGTGAACTACGAAAATCTTTCGGGCCGCGTACTCTCACTGCCCAAACGCAAGGATGTTGCGCTGCCCATCAACGAGCAGCTCATCGTCGAACTGTACTCGAAGTAGCAACACAGGGATTAGGGAGTAGGGAACAGGGAATAGCAAGCACGGCTTCGATCAGCGTGATGAGACTACTCCCTACTCCCTATTGCCTGTTCCCTGAATTCAAACCAAGGAGCACTTGCGCGGCCGCCGCAAAATGCATCGCGACGTACATGCCGCGCGGGAGACGAGATACATATGTTGTGGAGAGGATTCCAGAAACCGAAGCGCCTCGCGGTCGATGCCGAGACGCTTACAGAAACCTTCGGCAAGTTCAGCGCCCAGCCATTTGAACGGGGCTTTGGCACCACCATCGGCAACGCGTTGCGCCGCACTCTGCTCAGCTCTATCGAGGGCGCAGCCGTCACCGCAGTCCGCATTGAAGACGTACTCCACGAGTTCCAGTCCATCGCGGGAGTCGTCGAAGACGCCACCGACATCATCCTGAACCTCAAGCAGGTTCCCTTCAAGCTTTCCGGCGACGGCCCCAAGGCGCTCTATTTGCGCGCCGACAAGCCCGGCGTCGTGACCAGCGGCATGATTGAAGCCGACGGCGACGTCGAGATCCTCGACAAGGGCGTCTACATCGCAACCGTCTCTGAGGGCGGCCGCCTCGACATGGAAATGCGCCTCAAGCGCGGGCGCGGCTACATCTCCGCCGACAAGAACTTCGACGCTGACCTCGGCCTCGGCTTTATTCCCGTCGATTCCGTGCACTCTCCCGTTCGCCGCGTCAACTATGTCGTTGAAGCCGCGCGTCTCGGCCAGATCACCGACTACGACAAGCTCACCCTCGAAGTGTGGACGAACGGAGCCGTGCTGCCCGCCGATGCCGTCGGCCTTGCCGCCAAGCTGCTCAAGGACCACATGAACATCTTCATCAACTTCGAGGAAGAAATCGAAGCCGAATCGCGCAGCGAAGAAGGCCGTGTCCTTCTGCGCAACGACAATCTCAATCGCTCCGTCGAGGAACTCGAGCTTTCCGTCCGCAGCTACAACTGCCTCAAGAACGCCAATATTCAAACCATCGGCGAACTGGTGCAGAAGACGGAAGCCGAGATGCTCAAGACCAAAAACTTCGGCCGCAAGAGCCTCAACGAGATCAAGGAAATCCTCGCCCAGATGGGGCTCTCGCTCGGCATGAAGATCGACGAAGCCGGCAACGCCGTTCCGGGCCCGACCAGCATTCCGCCCGCCACTGCGCTCGCCGCCAACTACAGCCACTACGACGAAGAAGATGAGCCGCTGGATTCAGTCGACCTCCAGCTGCCCACCGAAACCGAGAACTTTTAAGAGCAGCTTCTAGCCGCTAGCTTCTAGCTTTACATCCTTGGCAGACATCGTCGGAAGCCACTGGGATGGAGCTGGGAACGAAAGGCTAGAGGCTGAAAGCTAAGTTGAAGAAAGTTCGAAAAGAAAGAACGCAACTAGTCATGGCTTTCTGGTACGCGCCTGGGACCTTGGTTCTCGCCGCAGTTGAGCTAGAGGCTAGAAGCTAGAAGCTAGGAGCTATTCAATGCGCCATCGCAATGCAGGATTCAAGCTCGGACGCAACACCAGCCACCGCCGCGCCCTCTTGCGCAATCTGGTCACCTCCGTCCTCGTCGAAGACCGCGTCCAGACCACCGTGGCCAAGGCCAAGGCTGTTCGTCCGCACGTCGAAAAAATGATCACGCTCGGCAAAAGGGGCGATCTGCAGGCGCGCCGTCAGGCGCTCAGCTTCCTTATGACCGACGCGGCCGTCACGCGCCTTTTCGAGACGGTTGCCCCGCGTTACGGCGATCGCCAGGGCGGCTATCTCCGCATCGTCCGCACCGGATTTCGAAAAGGCGACGGCGGCGAAACAGCCTTCATCGAACTGCTCGGCGCCGAAAAGCAGCTTGAAGTCAAGCGCCAGAAGCGCGCCGACATCAAAGCCAAAAAGCGCGCCGAACTCGAGAAGCAGCTCGAAGAGAGCAAGAAGGAAGAAGAAAAAGGCGGCGAAGAAGCCGCCTAAGGATTCGCGGCATAGGCGATCCTTCTTTCTTTCGCAGACATCAACGGGCGCACTCCCTTTGCGGGATGCGCCCGTATTTTGTGCGGAATGCTGGAACGGAACTCTAGAAGAGAATCGACGGCAGCCAGGCCCCGGCGGGCTCATTATACAGCCCCGTGCTCATCAGCGTCATGGGCTGAACCACGCGAAGACCGTTTTGCAGGCACCAGTGCAACAACACGCTGTTGCGCGAGGGAACAAGAATTCCCGGGCCCGCAAAAGACTCGGCCGAAGCAATCAGCGCCTGCAGATCCACATTCGTTTCGGCGGTCGAGTAGCCAAAGAACCCGAGATGGCTCGTGTATCCGGTCACGCGGCCTCCGCGCTCCACCAGGCACGCGGTGCCCTGCGCAATCCCCTGCGACAATTCGCTTCCCCGCTCAAATCCGTGAACCCGGCGCGAGAGCGCATTGCAGGCATTCTCGTCCGCAGGCGTTGCGCGCCGAACCTCGCATCCCGCAACACTGCGCGCGCGTGTCTTTCCCTGCAGGCAACACAGCGGCTCGCGCACGTCGAAGCCCAGCGAGGTGTAGAGCGAGAACGAACGATTGTGAAAAGCGGCCTGCACAAGCCTCACTCCCGACGCGCCGCGTGTGCTGGCGCGGTCCATCGCGGCTTCCATCAACCAGCGGCCCACTCCCCGGTTCTGCGTGCCGGTTTGAACCGTGACGGGTCCCACGCCGTAAATCGCGGAACTCTCGTCAAGGCAGTTGCTGCCGGCAATCCGGCCGTCGACCTCCGCTACCACGCAATAGAACGCCGGGTTCGAAAACATCATGGTGAGGAGACCGATAGCTGCCTCGGGCGCTGGAAAGTCGCAGGGAAAACCATGAGAAGAACTGATGGCGAAAAAAGCGTCGTAACAGATCTGCCCGCAAACCGCCGCATCCTCAGGTACGGCCGTTCGCACAACTATGTCGGGCACATTCTTCGATGACATCCGGGAAGACCTCTCGTTGTTCTAAGGAGTGTACCAACCCATCATCCGCAGGAATTAAACCTCGTCTCAAAGGCCCGAAGAATCTGCTCTTCTGGTTTGTTAAGCGAAAGGCTGCCGAATTTGAGAAACGAGTCGAAAAGAGCAAGAAGAAAGAAGAAATAGGCGGCGAAGCACTGGTTTCGAAACCTGCGTTGACTTTTGACCCGCCAATTCTTACAGTCAAGTAACCAGCGCAGCGCAGTCGATGCACGAAACCACCTTAACCGAGTTCTCGAAAGGGGTTTGACTATGAGACGCACGTTGATTGGCGCGAAGTGTCCAAAATCGGTGGAAGGCCCTGCCGATAAAAAATCCCACAAAATCCTGCTGCTCGTCGTCCTCTGCTTTCTCGCACTCATCGTCTCTCCGGCCGCACATGGCCAAGCCACTGGAAGTTTTTCCGGCAATGTCCTCGATAAATCCGGATCGGCTGTCCCTGGAGCGACCGTCACTGTTACGTCTCAGGGAACCGGCCTGGCTCGTGACGGTAAGACGGACAATACCGGACACTATCTGATCCCTTTACTCCCTGTCGGGAACTACACCGTACGCATCGATGCGCCCGGCTTTCAAAGCGCCGAAACCAAAGATCTGCGTCTCCAGGTGGATGAAGCTCGCGAACTCGATTTTTCGCTTGCGCCGGCCACCGTCGTCACTACCGTAGCGGTCACCGGTGACGCCGTAGCGGTCGAGACCGCCAATCCATCGCTCGGCCAGGTGATCACTTCGCAGCAGGTAACGCAGCTGCCCTTGAATGGCCGCGATTTTGTTCAGCTCGCGACACTGACCGCCGGCGCAACGGCAGAGACCAACCCCAACAGTTTTTTCACCCAGGGCAGCGACAGCGAGGTGGCCGCGCGCGGTTCGTTCTCGCTCTCGGTGGGCGGCTCGCGCCCCAATAGCACAGACTGGCTGCTCGACGGCGTCGACAATAACGAGCTGACTGCGGGCGGCATCGGCGTCTTTTCCTCAATTGACGACATTCAGGAATTCAAAGTCCTCACCTACACCTACTCCGCCGAGTTCGGCACCCGCGCCGGACCCACCGTGCTTGTCACGACAAAATCAGGATCGAACGACTGGCATGGGTCGCTCTTCGAATTCGTTCGCAACACCGACCTCGATGCGAAGGGCGACTTTGACACAACAACCCCGAAGTTCAATCTGAACCAGTTCGGCGGCTCGGTCGGCGGCCCGATCCTCCACAACAAGACATTTTTCTTCGTGGATGGCGAGCAGAAGTATCAACGCGAGGGAATTACCTTCACTGGCCTCGTGCCTTCGCTGGCCATGCGCTCGGGCGACTTCTCGGCTGACCCCTTCGGCAATGCCACCGCCGGCCTTGCCATCGCCAACCCGAACATGGTCGGTGCGGCGGATGCCTACTTCCAGTGCGATGCAACGGGAAATCCCATTCCCGCGGCTGCGGATGGAAGCCAGCCGAAGGGAGCCGACTGCGCCAAGATCCCCGCCAACCTGATCGACAAAGTCGGTCAGGCCCTGATGAGCATCTATCCCGCGCCCAACGCCAACGCGGGAAACCCTAACGCGAGCTATAACTACGTCAACGAGCCAGTCCGCGTTCTGAACGAAACCAAGTTCGACGCTCGTGTGGATGAGACGCTCACGACTAAAGACAACTTGTTTGCCCGGTACAGCTACGACCAGGCATTCTCTTTTGTTCCCGGTGGCGCTCCGGGGCTCGCCGAGCAAAACCCATTCGGCAGCAATGAGAACCTCATCAACCACGGGCGCAACATCGGCGTCGGCTGGAGCCACGTGTTCTCGCCCACCGTGCTCAACCAAGCCACCGTGGGCTACGATCGCATCTTCGACTACATTGCCTCGCAGGGTAATTTCACTTGCGGGGCGGCCATCCTGGGAATTCCTAACGCCGATCTGGGCTGCTCGTCCAGCGGCACCCCAATTGCCGGTAACTCCTACAGTGAAGGTCTGCCTTCTGTCCAACTCCAGGGTGGCTATTGGTCCCTCGGCGATCGCGGCTACTCTCCATTTCAGGGTGGAACCAATATCTACTCCTTCAAGGACGATCTGGATCTGATCCGCGGCAAGCATGAAATCCACGCCGGCATCGATTTCCGCGGCAATCAGATGAACGTAGGCTCAGAAGCTTTTTCGGACGGCTACTGGCTCGTCGGGACCTTTGGAGACTTCACCGGTGGGGGCGTCGCCCCCGGCAATCCCGAGGCGGACCTGCTGATGGGCATTGTCGGAGGAGCAATCCACGACCAGACCTACGATGGCGCAACCACCGGCCGCCGATGGAAGATCTACCGGCCCTTCGTCGAGGACGATTGGCGAGTTCTCCCGTCGCTCACCTTCAACCTCGGCCTTGCGTGGGATATGACCACTCCCATCACCGAAGAGCATAACCGGATGGCGGACTACATCCCTTCAGCAACGGGGGGACAGCTTCTCATCGCCGGCCAGAACGGAGTGAGCAGATCGGCGGGCATCAATATGTTCTGGGGCGCCTACGAACCCCGCGTCGGCCTCACCTGGAAAGTTCTCGGCAGCGATAAGACCGTGCTTCGCCTCGGCTTTGGCATCTATCACGATTCGTCCTGGAACCAGGGCGCGCAGGGTCTCTGGCAAAATCCGCCCAACCTCGGCGAGGGCGATATATTCCCGGCTACTTTTTCAGCGGGCTGCGCCTTTTCCACTTCCTACTGCGCGACCCTGCCTGGCGCGACAGCCGAAAATCCCCCTACCGCTTCCGGCGGCTTCCTGGCCCTTCCCACTCCGCAAAATGTGGCCAGCTTCGTCGGCACGTACGCTTATGAGCCGAGGAACATTCAGCCCGGCAGAGTTCACCAATATAACGCCAACGTCGAACGTGAGTTGCCCGGCAATGTCGTGCTCACCGCGGGCTACGCGGGATCGGTAGGCGGCCATCTGCTGGTCGTCGGCAACGACCTCAACACCAGCAGCCCCTCGGGCTGCGGAACCATCTCCGGTTATACACTCGGCTGCCTCCCTGGCGGCGCTCCGTACATCTATCCGTACACCCCTCCGAACTTCAACGCGATCCTGTTCTACGGTGACGCGGGCCAGACGACTTACAACTCGCTGCAGGTGAAGGCCGAGACCAAGACGGCAAAGCACGGCCTTTACGCTCTGGTTGCCTACACCTACTCTCATACCTATGACAACGGATTGACCGACGGCCTGGGTTCGGAACTGAGCGCTCCCTATTTCCCGCTGCCGAATTGGCAAAAACTCGATTGGTCCCTGTCGCAGATCAATCTCAATAATAGCTTCACCGGCAGCGTCATCTACGACTTGCCTTTCGGCAAGGGCAAGATGTTCGGAGACAACTGGAACCCCGTGACCGACACGATTCTCGGCCATTGGCAGGCCACGCTCATCGAAAGAATCTCTTCCGGGTTCCCCGTTCCACTGATCGACAGCGACAACACATCGGGTACCACCTTCAATACCGGCGGCAACGACTACGACTACAACCGGCCTAACCAGGTCTCCGGCTGCAACCCCTACGCAGCCAGCCACGGCCAGTACCAGTGGATCAACCAGGCCTGCTTTGTTGGGGCGCCTGCCGGCGAACTCGGTAACGCCCCACGCGTTCCTGTCACCGGACCTGATTTCGTCAACACCGACTTCTCCGTCATCAAGCAATTTGCCTTGCCGTGGCGCGAAACAGGTTTGAACTTCCGCGCGGAGTTCTTCAACCTGGGGAATCACCCCCAGTACGGCGCGCCGATTGCCGACATCAACGAGGGATCGTTATTCGGCAAGGTGAATTCAACGGTAAACAATCCGCGACTCGTGCAATTGGCGCTCAAGTTATCGTTCTGAGGCGGGACGATGCGCATCCGAAAATGCTGATCGGCGAACGCGCGTCGTCTCGAAGATTGATTCACGGATGAATCCAAGTTTGTGGATGATAGATTGAAATCCGTGAAGACGACAGAGCTGCTGCGATTCGATGGCGGGGTCCTGCGGGATCCCGCCGTTGATGCGTGGATGAGAAAGCATACCGGTGAATTAGGAGCCATCGCGCATCAGTGGTTTGAGGTGATGCGAAAATGTGGGGACGAAGTCCGCGAGCTTTTGCATGACGGTTGTCCGGTTGCATGTTTGGGCGATGTGCCCTTCGGCTATGTCAATGTATTCACCGCGCACGTCAACGTGGGATTCTTTCAAGGCGCGTCGCTGCCGGATCCGGCCCGCTTGTTGCAAGGCAATGGCAAGTACATGCGCCATGTGAAACTGACGCCGGGGACGGTGGTGAACGCCGTCGCCCTGGGCAGGCTCATCGATGCGGCCTACTCGGATATAAAGGTGCGCGTTGAAAATGGCTAGCTCAGTTACATCGCCTTGTAGATCAACCTTCAACCGGAGAAGCGGCAATGACGCGAGACGAGGCCTGGAATCTGGCCAATCATTGGGTAGAGGCATGGAACAGTCATGATCTGGACCGGATTATGTCGCACTATGAGGATGCAGTCGAGTTGACTTCGCCGGCCGCCGCGCAGCTGTTCGGCACGTCCGATGGCAAGGTCGTCGGAAAGACAAATCTGAGGGCCTACTTTCGGCGCGGGCTCGAAGCTTATCCGGAACTCTGCTTTCGCCTGGAGGATGTGCTCTGGGGCGTCAATAGCATGATCCTCTACTTCACCAATCAAAAGGGAACCCACACCGGCGAGTTCATGGAGCTGTCTGCGACCGGCAAAGTGGCTCGCGTCGTTGCGAACTACAGCGCCTGACACGGACGACGTTCCAATGAGCACTTCTGAGGCGGAGGTCTTCCACGGAGGGAGCCGGGGCTCCAACCCTCGGACAAAGGGCCCAAACTGCGTGGCCTTAAGTCCCGGATCGGGAGGGATGCGGAGTTTTCAACCCCCGCAGAAAGCCGACAAAGCATCGCTGGCTCTATCCCCGGCGGCGAACGCACCGACGACAAAGGTACAGCGGGGTCACCGCAGGGACTTGGAAGCCCTCGCTTGGACGGCCAGTCCCGATGTAATTTCAGGTCGCACGTGCCAGCCGTTTCGGCTTCACGATGCGCATGAAGACATAAACGACTAGCTGCAGCGTGATCGCGCCGGTGCAGTCGAGGAGAACATCAATTGGGGTACCTGTGCGATTGGGAAGAAACGACTGGTGCCACTCATCGCAGCTTGCCACAAGCGCGGTTCCTAAAAGTGCGAGGACCGCGTCGTGGAAGAAGCGCGAACGTGGCAGCGTAAACCACCACGCGCGCAACCATGCCAACCCAATAAATCCATAGCCGAAAAAGTGGCCGGCCTTGCGGATGTAGTGATGCACCACTTCCCAGCGGGCGCTGCTGATGGGACCGAAGATCGCCACGAAAAGCCTACGAAGTGGGCCGCTGGTATGATCCGCACCCATGAACTCCTGCGATTCAATGGCAATGATGCAAATTCCCAAAAGCACAGGAGACCACACGTAGAGCCAGAACCCGAGGCCGCGGCGGCTACTCGACATGGTAGTTCGGTGCTTCGCGAGTAATAATCACGTCGTGCACGTGACTTTCGCGCAAGCCCGCGCCGGAGATGCGCACGAATTGCGCCTTCTGCTGCAGCTCCGTAATTGTGCCGCAACCCAGATAACCCATTCCCGAACGCAAGCCGCCAACTAATTGATAAATCATCGACTCTAGCGGTCCACGGTACGGCACGCGGCCCTCGATTCCTTCGGGAACAAACTTTGCCAGGCGATTCCCTCCGTTGCGCTCACGTTGGACAACGCCTTCTGTGCTTGCATCGCTGCTCGTCAGGTCGGAGCTCGATTGAAAGTAGCGCTCACCCGATCCCTGGCTCATTGCCGTGAGAGAACCCATGCCGCGATAGCTCTTGAAGCTGCGACCTTGATAGAGGATGGTTTCGCCGGGGCTCTCATCCACGCCGGCGAACAGCGACCCGATCATCACGGAACTTGCGCCGGCTGCGATGGCCTTGGTGACTTCTCCGGAGTACTTGATGCCGCCATCGGCGATCACGGGCACGCCACGATCGTGCGCAGCGCGCGCGGCCTCAGAAATCGCGGTAATCTGCGGCATACCGGCGCCGGTAACCATGCGTGTGGTGCAAATAGAGCCGGGCCCAATGCCAACCTTAATCGCGTCCGCACCGGCGTCAATCAGCGCGAGTGCACCTTCATAAGTTGCTACATTGCCAGCCAGCAAGCCCACTTGCGGAAATGCCTTCTTCACCGCGCTGACAGCTTCAAGTACGCGCGAGGAGTGGCCATGGGCCGAATCCAGCGCGAGCACGTCGGCGCGCGCGGCCACCAGTTCCGCGGCGCGCTCAAGAAAGTCGCCGGTCGCGCCAATCGCACCGCCAACGCGGAGGCGACCCTGTTCGTCCTTGCTCGCGTAGGGATACTTGAGTTTCTTCTGGATGTCCTTGACCGTGATCAGCCCCATCAGCTCATATTGGTCGTTAACCACGAGCAGCTTCTCTACGCGATGCTTGTGCAGGATCAGCTCGGCCTCTTCCAGTGTGGTGCCGACGGGAACAGTGATCAGGTGTTCCTTGGTCATGATGTCGCCGACCGGAATGTCGGTACGCGTTTCAAAGCGCAGATCGCGATTGGTGAGAATGCCCACGAGCCGCTTACCCTGCGTGACGGGCACGCCGGAGATTTTGTAGCGGCGCATCACTTCGAGGGCGTCTGCGATGAATTGGTCGGGACCGATGGTGACCGGATCGACGATCATGCCGCTCTCAGAACGCTTCACCTTGTCGATTTCGCCAGCATGGCTATCAATGGATAAATTGCGATGCACAATGCCGATGCCGCCCAATTGCGCCATGGCGATGGCCATGCGCGACTCCGTGACTGTATCCATAGCCGCGGAGAGGAGTGGCGTATTCAGCGTGATTTCGCGGGTCAACTGGGTCTGTGTGTTCACGTGTGCGGGCACCACATCGCTGTAGGCGGGCACCAGCAACACATCATCAAAGGTCAGGGCTTCCGGCAGGTTTTTCGTTAGCATAATGCGATGATGCGCCTGGCGGCCCGGGGATTCGACTCTCCGGTACGACGGGCGCTTCTTGTTATTGTAGCGGAGGGGGCAGCGGGGCAGCGGAGAGCGCGGCAATGCGGGCTACAACGTGCTCGCGTACCAGACGGACGGTCTCGATTAACTCTGCCTTTTCCGGAACCGCGAACTGGAACAGCAGATCATAGCGGTACACGACAGCAAAGTCGTTCAATTCGCTCAGCGACAAGGGCGTCGAGGGCAAAGTCTCCCCTGTGGCTTCAAGAGCGATCCGGAGTCTGTCCAAATTGTGTGTTAGTTCAAACGGAATCAATAGCGCCGAAAGCAGTGCCTTGATGAGCTTTTCGATGGCCTGCTGCGCATGAAAGCCGAGGATAGATTCCGGAATGCCGTTCGCATCGAGGATTGCTTCATCCTCAGCGGCCTTGATGAGAAGTATTCCCGCTTGCGTATGCGAGCTGTCGTTCATAGGCAACCTGGCCTTGGGTAAGAATGCGGTGATAAATCGAGTTAATCGAGTTGCAAAATTGGTCCGCGCAGCCTTCGGTAGTTACCACCAGATCGATGGTCATGGGAATTTCATTTAGCTTGCGGCGCAATGCTCGGTGAATGTTCCCCAGTTCGGGCTCCGCTGAGTCGGGCAGCAGCACCGCCAAATCAAGATCGCTATCCCACTTGGCTTCGCCGCGGGGCCACGAGCCAAAAAGAATGACGCGCGAGGGCTGCGCGATATCCACAGACGTTTTCACGGCCAGCTCGACCTTCTCCTGTGTGGGGGCCAAGGCTTCAAGCGCAGCACGAACCTTCTCAGCGGTCAGCATGGTTGCCTCAAGCATAGTGTAGCCCGGTTTCCGCCACAGATGGATGTAAATCCAACTCAATTGTCCCCTTATGCTTCTGAATTAAGTCTCTAACACTCATGGAGTTAAGGGCGGACGACAACCTCACACTCCCACCGGAAATGGCTTGGGGCTCGACTCATCGGTGTTTGCCCCACCTGTCCGCCAGCGTTCAAAGCGCCCTTGCAGCAGACTCATCAGGCCCGTATACCAGTAGCCGACGACGAAGAGAATCAGAAACGGCGCCGTGAAGTAGTTGTGATTCGAGAAGGTGTAGAGAATCGCCAGAAAAAAATAGGCGCCAAACGCAAGTTCAATCCAGGGAGCCAGCACCAGGCGCTTGCGATATTTGGCAGCTTGTGACTTTTCGCCCTTCTTGGCCACGCGATACTTCGGTGTGCGCACAAACGCACTCTTGATACCAAAGAGGGCTTCCATCACTGCTTTCGTGTTTGTGACCGTGAGGCCAATTCCCAGAGCCATCAAAAACGGCAGATAGAGAAATGTCTTCATCCAGGTCTTGGGAAAAAGAACCCGCTGGCTCGCCACATAGAAGACCGCAATCGAGAACGACGATGCTGTGAACAGCGGCACGTCGATCAGCAACATCTGAAACCATCCCTGATAGAAGCGGCAGATCATGGCCGGCATCAACAAGGCGGACATGACGACCATCAGCGGGTAGCTCATGTTGGCAGTCAGGTGGTATACGGATTCGATCTTAATGCGCCGCGGTTCTTTCGATCGGAAGATGATGGGCAGCAGCTTGATGCTCGTCTGGATGAGACCCTTGGCCCATCGCGCCTGCTGCGTTTTGAAGGCCGTCATCTCAATCGGCAGCTCGGAAGGGCATTCAACTTCCGGGAGATACTTGAATTTCCAGCCGGCCATCTGCGAGCGGTAGCTCAGGTCTGTGTCTTCGGTGAGTGTGTCATGCTGCCAGCCGCCGCCATCGAAGATAGCCTGACGCCGCCACATGCCGGCCGTGCCGTTGAAGTTGAAGAAGTCTCCGGAGCGCGAGCGGGCGCCGTGCTCCAGGATGAAGTGGCCGTCGAGCAGGATGGCCTCAATCTGCGTCAACATGCTGTAGTCGCGGTTCAGATAAGTCCAGCGCGTTTGCACCATGCCGATCTTCGGATCGGAGAAATGGTGAATCACCTTCATGAGCCAGTCGGGCGGCGGAACAAAATCTGCGTCGAAGATGGCGACATATTCGCCCTTGGCCACCTTCAGCCCCGCGTCTAGAGCACCCGCTTTAAATCCATAGCGATTGGTCCGGTGAATATAGACGATAGGATGACCGAGCGCGGCGTAGCAATCGACGAGAGCCGAAGCCACCTGTGTGGTCTCGTCGGTCGAATCGTCGAGTACCTGGATCTCCAGCTTTTCGCGCGGATATTCCATAGCGCAGATCGATTCAAGCAGACGATCGATGACGAATTGCTCGTTAAAGATGGGTAACTGCACCGTGACCCGAGGCAGTTCGGCAAACTGCTCTGGGGGATGAGGATCGTAATTCTTGCGGTATTTGCGGTAGATGTAGCAGAGCGTATAGCGGTGTACTCCGTAGATCGACAACACGATCATCACCGCGAAATAGGGAATGAGCAAAACCAAGTCAAACCAGTTCCAGTGGTAGGTCACCGTTGAGAACGGGTCGGTGAACAACATCTTCAGTTGATGACGCAGGGGGCTCTGCGGGGCGAATGCCAGGTAGACAGTCGCACGTTGCGACAGCTCGCTGAGCGGGCCGGACAGGCGATCTATGCGGTCAGCAAGCGAGACGAACAGGGTAAAACCTCCATCTATGGATCAAAGTCTATTGTAAGCGACGGGTAGAAAGACTGGGCGGCGCGTGGGGCAGTTGCGGGGCTCTTCGCCCTTGGCGTAAGGTGGGCTCAGTCAGGAGAATCAGGCCTTTATGTCTACCGTTGCAAGTCTGCCTATCGTAGCCGCTGCAGGCGGCAGTTTCCTGATTGAATCCCGGACGCCTGTGGAGGTCATCACTCCCGAGGACCTAAATGAGGAGCAGCGCCAGTTTGCCTCGACCGCCGCGCAATTTGCGCGCGATGAGATTTTGCCCGCCGCGGCTGAGATTGAAGCCAAGAAGCCAGGCGTGCTGCCGGCATTGATGCGGAAGGCCGGAGACCTCGGATTTACGGGGATCGAGATTCCCGAGGAATACGGCGGGATGGGGCTGGATAAGATCAGCTCGACCGTAATCACTGACCACTTGTCGGTGCTCGCCAGCTTCTCCACTGCATTCGGCGCCCAGGTCGGCATCGGCGCCCTGCCGCTGGTGTGGTACGGAACTGAAGAGCAAAAGCGGCGCTATCTCCCGAAGCTGGCGACGGCGGAATGGGTCGGCGCTTATTGTTTGTCCGAATCGACGTCGGGTTCAGACGCGATGAATATCCGCACGCGGGCGACTCTCTCTGCCGATGGGGAAACCTACACGCTGAACGGCGAAAAAATGTGGACCACGAATGGAGGCATCGCGGACCTTTACACGGTGTTTGCCAAAATCGACGGCAAGAAGTTCTCCGCGTTTCTAGTCGAGAGAACATCGCCAGGCTTGAAGATTGGAGCCGAGGAGCACAAGCTCGGGATTCGCGGCTCATCCACGTGTCCCGTGATTTTGGATAGCTGCACGATCCCGGCGGCGAATCTGCTGGGCGAGGCCGGCAAAGGGCACCACATTGCATTCAACGTCCTCAATGTCGGGCGATTCAAGCTCGGAGTCGCCTGCGTGGGCGGAGCGCGGCACGCAATGGCCCACATGATCCGCTATGCCAAAGAGCGCAAGGCATTCGGCAAATCGATCTCCGAATTCGGCCTGATTCAACGAAAGATTTCCGCGTGCGCGACGCAGCTCTTTGCGGCCGAAAGCATGGTCTATCGCACCGCGGGCCTGATGGATGCGGGTCTGGAAGCGCTGGGTGAGAAGCGGCACGAGCCCCGCGAGATTCAGCGTCGCATCGAGGAATATGCCCTCGAGTGCTCCATTCTGAAGGTCTACGGGTCGGAGATGCTGACGCTGGTAGCCGACGAACTGGTCGCAACCATGGGCGGTTATGGCTATGTCGAAGAGTATCCAGCAGAGCGCTTCTATCGCGACGCGCGCATCAACCGCATTTTCGAAGGAACGAACGAAATCAATCGGCTGATCATCACCGGCTGGTTGATGAAGCGTGCGTTGAAGGGCGAACTTCCGCTGTTGGGGGCCATCAAGAACGTCATGGACGAAGTGATGCAGCCGCCCTCATTCAATGCGGGCGACGTTGCAGGCGAGGCGTTGGCGCGTGAAGCCGAGGTGCTTGGCGCGTTAAAGAAGGTTGCGCTTTTTGCCGCGGGTGTAGCCAGCCAGCGCTACATGAACGCATTGCAGGATCAACAGGAAGTGATGGCCGATTTAGCCGACATGATCGGGCAAGTCTACGCCCTGGAATCGGCATTCTTGCGAGCACGCAAGTTGGCCGCTTCGAGAAAGAGCTCTGCCGATGCGGCTGCTGCGATGACCAGCCTGCTCGCCGACGAAAGCATGGACCTCGCCGAGCATGCGGCGCGCCGCATACTTGCTGCCTGCGCCGAAGGCGACATGCTGCGCACGCAACTGGCAATTCTTCGCAGGCTCGCGAAGTTTAATCCTGCGAACGTGGTCGGTCTGAGCCGGACGATCGCTCAGCACTGTATTCAGGCGGAGCGCTATCCGTTTTAGAGATATCCGTTCCAGAGGTTTCCGTTCTAGGGCGCAGCAATTTAGCCTGGGATTTCACGGCTTCAGTCGCTTTAGATTCTTGCATCCCTCTTGAATGTCGGCTTCGCAGGCGGTGTGGTAAAGCTCTTCAGCCTGTTTCACGTCCTTGCCGACGCCCCTGCCGTTTTCATACATCCAGCCGAGGTTGAAGCAGCCCCGCGAATATCCACTGTCGCAGGCCTTCCGGGCAAAAGTGGCAGCTTGCGCATCATCTCTTGCCACGCCTGTTCCAGTCACATACATGGCCCCAAGATTGTTACATCCTTGAGCGTCTCCGCCGTCACAGGCCTTGCGGTAGACGGCCGCAGCCTGGCTGTCGTCTTTCCCAACGCCGTTTCCGTTTGCAAACGCCGAGCCTAGATTGGTGCAGCCCGGCGCATAGTCGCCGTCGCATGCCTTGCGGAAGAATGCGACAGCCTGCACGCCATCCTGCGCGATTCCTTTGCCATTCTGGTACATCCAACCCACGTTGTTGCACCCTATCGCGTTGCCGCGATCGCAGGCTTTCTTCCCAAGGCTAGCTGCCTGGGCCTCGTCTTTAGCGACGCCGGTGCCGTTCATATAGAGTCCGCCGAGGTAGTTGCAACCGGCGGCGTCACCTCGATCGCAGGCTTTGCGGTAGAGATCAACAGCTTGTCCGTAATCCTTGGATACGCCCCGGCCGCTTATGTATTCGGCGCCGAGCGCTGTGCAGCCGGGGGCGAAATTGGCATCGCATGCTTTGCGGTAAAAGGTCACAGCCTGGGCATCGTCTTTGCCGATTCCTTTGCCGTTTTCGTACATCCCGCCAAGGTTCTTGCAGGCCGGGGCATCGGCGCCGTCGCAGGCTTGCCGGTAGAGCGAGACCGCTTCCGCTTCATCGGCGCCCACGCCCTTGCCGTACTCGTGCATGGAACCGAGATCGTTGCAGCCCCTCATGTTGCCTTCGTCGCATGCCTTGCGGTAAAGCTTGACTGCCTGACCGTCATTGCGGCTCGCGCCGAAGCCGTTCTCGTACATCCAGCCGAGATCGGTGCAGCCGCCGGCGTTTCCTCCGTCGCATGCGTCGATCATCAGGGGAAGCGCATCTCCATAACGCCGGTCTCGCGACAGAGCCGAGCCACGGGTGAAGGCCTCAAGAGGGGACAACTTTGCTTCCATCGGCGGCGGAGGAGTCGGCAGCGGAGGAGCTGCGTGCACGACGACACGGGTGAAGACGAAGTCCCCTTCGTCGTGGTTGGAGTTGCGGATGATGGAGTATTGCGGAAGCTGCTCGGAGCGTCCGGCCACCTGCTGCCGGACGTAACCGTAGAACAGATCGCTGGCCGTGAACATGGGCTGGTCCGCGGTTTCGAGGGCGCGCAAAACGGCGTAGGCGAAGACGGAATGACCATTGCTGCCGCTGTCGGAAACAGGTTCGTCGCCGCCGCTGGCCATCAGGGTGCGCGAGCGGGAGCGCAGCATCCGGTTGAGGAACGCTGCCTGGCCATCGCTGGGAACGGGTGTGTTGGCATCGCGCGTAAGCGCTCCTGAGTAGCAACTGTCCGAGACGATGAGCACGTGGCGCGAGGGAAGTACGCGCACGCCGGTCGTCAGGTCATCGGCAATGATGCGATTGGGGCTTGTGCCGGAGTCCGCATCGACGGGCAGCCAATAGGCCTTCTGGGCTTCGCGGTCTGAAACTCCGTGGCCGGCGTAGTAGATGAGCAGGCTGTCGTTTTCGCCGAGCGTGTTGCGGTACTTGCTGAGTGCGTCGAGGATATTGAAGCGGGTTGCGTTCTGGTCCAGCAGGTAAACAACCTTGAAACCGTATCGGTCGTGGAGGAGATTGCCGACTGCCTTTGCGTCGCCGACCGCTGTTTTGAGTGTCGCCAGAGGCGATTGGTAGTTGTCGATGCCGATGACAAGCGCGTAGTAATTGCCGGCTGCTCCGCCGGCTTGCGTTGGCTGAATGGGATCGAGGCCGCGGGTTTGAGCCATTGCGGCGGGGATTGCGAACAAGAGCAGGAAGACGGCAATCGTCAGGCGGATTGCGGCCAGAAGGCTTGGGCCGGAGCGAACCCGGGCCAAAGCAACAGGCCGGTCCAATGCTTCGAACGATGGGCTCAGACGATTCAGCGCCACTCTGTTCCCTTTGCGGAGCGGAAAGTCGCCCCTTGCAACGCCTGCGGGGAATGCGCCTGGGGCTGCGCAATTCTACCTAATTTTGGAAGAGAAACGCTGTTTTCTTTGGTGTGGGGTGTCGCGCTGAGAGCTTTTGCGCAATCCCTGCGACGGGCTGACCTATCTGTCCTGTGGGGGGCCCATGTACCTTTGCCGTCGGTGCGTTCGCCGCGAGGGGTACCCTCTCCCCCCGCCACCCCCCCGGGGTCTTTTTGAGCAAGTTCCTCTGCGGCAAGAGCTTAGCCGTGGTTTCTCACGCGGTGTAGGTGATGAGTAAAGGTAGAGAGAAGAAATAAGTGGCAAAAGGCCGCTGTTTTGAGGCATAACTGCGTTGTCGAGACGTAGCAAATGCCGAGAAAAGGAGCG
>Ga0302325_10005713_pt1 | contig 28186 bp, 30 predicted proteins | sample Palsa_T0_2_FD_201948 | JGI IMG/M metagenome (GOLD analysis project Ga0302325, IMG submission 201948) | Peat permafrost microbial communities from Stordalen Mire near Abisko, Sweden - Palsa_T0_2 | ecosystem: Environmental > Terrestrial > Soil > Palsa > Peat permafrost | place: Sweden: Abisko... | reverse complement strand
AGAAGCTGAAGCGTAGGGCTTGCGGACGGGGGTTCGATCAATGGTCGCGTCGGCCCGCAAGGGCCGGATGAAAACGGAGCTCACATCGGTGAAACCTGACGGCGCCGTCAAATGACGGCGGCATGGCAACGCCGAGGGGTAGGAAGAGGGCCAACTTCAGGCCTGCCCTGTAGAGACTCATAGACTCGCCGAGAACGCGCACGGTTCAGGGCGAGCACTAGGATCGGGTGGCAAGATCAGCTTTCCGCCTGATAACACGCTCCGCATGCTCACCGGATGGCCGGCGAGGATGAAGGCATAGTCCAGACCGCGGCGAAAGCTGCGGGTCAACTGTCCCCCCGCCTCCACCATCTGTTGTTTCCCGGCCCACGAGGGCCGGGAAGCTCGGATGCGCTGAGCGCGACGCTGACCCTGCTCCGCGGAGCGGTTCAAGCGCATTGAGCTTCGCGATGCCGCTCAACTACGGTTGAAGATCGAAGCCGTCAAATCCCGCGAACGCCGTCGAGCGACAGGAGCGGCGAGTACAACTCGGGCCTGCGATCACGGAACACGAACCAGTTGTCGCGCAGCTGCGCAAGCGCGGTGAGGTCAAAAGTCGCCGTCAGCACGGCATCGCCTTCCTCGGGCGCCTCCGCGACCTTGCCGCCGGTGGCATCCGCGATGAATGACGAGCCGTAGAAACGTATGTAAAGACCTTCGGGATTCTGCAGCGAGCGCTCGAGACCATACCGATTTGCCGCGATCAGCGGAATGAGGTTGGCCGCCGCCTGCCCCTGCTGCGCTCTTTGCCAATGCTCGCGCGAATTCAGCGCCAGCGCTGGCGGCGGCTCGCTGCCGATGGCCGTCGGAAAGAATAGGAGTTCCGCGCCAAGGAGCGCCATCACGCGCGCGGATTCGGGAAACCACTGGTCCCAGCAGATCCCAACGCCGATGCGCGCGAAGCGCGTATCCCAGACTTTGAAGCCGGTATCGCCGGGGCTGAAGTAGTTTTTCTCCTGGTAACCCGGGCCGTTCGGGATATGTGCCTTTCTGTAGATGCCCAGCACTGAACCGTCAGCATCGACGATCGCAACCGAATTGAAGAACGCGCGCCCGGCGCTTTCGAAGAAGCTCACCGGCAGCACCACATTCAATTCGCGCGCCACCGCACGAAAGTGCTGCACGCCGCGGCTCGCATCCACGCTGCGCGCAAGCTGCAGATGGCGCACGTCCTGCTCGATGCAGAAATACGGCGTCTCAAAGAGTTCCGGCAGGAGGATGATCTGCGCCCCGGCGCGCGCGGCGGCGCGTACCGCCGCATCGGCCTTGGCCATGTTGTTATCGGCGCTCCAGTCGCAGGAGAACTGCAGCGCAGCGACTGTCACCGCACGTGGTACCGCGCGAAAATGCTCAGGCTCCAACGGCCACCCCCGCCAATCTTAGTGCAGCAAGCCCTTGTCCTCGGCGGCACCGAGGCCCGGGAAGAGTGCCTGATCGAGCGCCTGCACGTAAGTGGCCACTTCCGCGGGGCCGGGAACCAGGATGCGCCCGTTGATCAGCAGATTCGGGGTTGCCATGACACCCAGGCCCCGCAGGCGCTTCTCCTCCGCATCGATCTGATCGGCACCGGCGTTCGGGTCACTGAATGCCGTGAGAGTCGCCTGCGCGAGCCCCTGCGAGCGGGCGACTTCCTCGAGCACTGCGTGATCGCCGATGTCCTGGCCGCGCTCGAAGAACGCGCTGAAGAGCGCGTCCACCAAGGTCCCGTGGGCGCCCTCGCTCTCCGCGAGCTTCACCAGACGGTGTGCCTCGCGGGTATCGGGCACGCTGCCCAGGCGCGCAAAGTCAAAGTGGATGCCGAGGTCACGTCCGGCCTGCGTCAGGGTCTCCTGCGCCAAGTCAACGCTTACGCCCGGGGGTAATCGCGTGGCCAGATGATCGCGCCAGGCTGCTGAGGCGGGCGGCACCTCCCCCTTGAGGCGCAGGCCATGCCAGCGCAGCGCCGGAGTGGGCATGCCGTAGAGGCTGTCGAGCGCACGCTCGAGCTTGCGCTTGCCGAGGTAGGACCAAGGACAGGCGAAGTCCGCAATTAAGTCAAATTCGAGCGGCGGCCGGGCGGGGATCGTCGTTACAAGTTGAGTATCCATGGCCGTCTATTTGGTGCGATGGGACGGAAAAATCAAGCCGAGTGGGCCCGGGCCTTCGTCTGGCGCGCGGCGAGCCCCATCTGCTCGCCTATGCGCGTCGCGGTCTCCAGCGCCCGCAGGCCCGCCGCGCCATTGACGATCGGTTCCCCTCCGGTGCGCACGCACTCGAGAAAGGAGTCGATTTCCTCCTTGAGCGCATCCCCCTGCTCGAAGCTGCGCTCATCGATGATGACCGGCAGTTGCCCGGGCTCGAGCGCTCCGGGACGCTTCTTGATGACGGTCAGGATTTTCTGCTGCAGGTCGATCGACAAATACGCCTCATCCTCGAACACGCGCAGCTTGCGCTCGGTCTTCATGCTGACGCGGCTTGCCGTGGCATTGGCGACGCAGCCGTTCTCGAAGCGGATGCGCGCATTGGCGATGTCGATCTCATCCGAGAACACCGCCGTGCCGATCGCATCGATCGCGGCGACCGGCACGCCGACGATGGTCTGCACGATGTCGATATCGTGGATCATGAGATCGAGCACCACGTTGACTTCCGTACCGCGCTCGCGATAGGGAGCGAGGCGATGGCATTCGATGAAGCGCGGCGCCTTCAAATAGGGCTCCGCCGCGCGGATCGCGGCATTGAAGCGCTCGAGATGGCCCACCTGCAACACGCGCGAGTTCGCACGCGCCAGCTCGATGAGTTCGCGCGCTTCGGAGGCGCTGTCGGTCACCGGCTTCTCGACGAGCACGTGGGTGCGCTCTGCAAGAAAGTCGCGCGCGATCGCAAAATGTGTGGGCGTCGGAGTAACGATGCTCACGGCGTCAACGGCTCCGATTAGCTCGCGGTAATCCGCAAGTGCCCGGCACTGAAATTCCCGCTCTGCCGCCTCGCGCGCTGCGGCGCGCACATCCACCACCGCGACGAGTTCGCAGCCGCGCGCCTGTGCATATTTCTGGGCGTGGAAACGCCCGAGATAGCCGACACCGATTACCGCAGCTCTGATTTTCGACATGGCGGCGCTATTATGCGCTGCCGCACCCGAGGAACCCCTGCATTGGAATCCACAGCGCCCGACTCCGGCGTGCCGAAGGAGGAGGCGCCACAGCGCCGCCATCACCTGCGCCGCGAGCTCGTGATCCTCGCCGCTGCCGCCCTTGTCGGCTTCCTAATCGTGCCCCTCCTCATCTGGACGGTGGGACACTCGGCGCTCGGGCCGTACAACCACGGGGGAGCCAGCGCGTTGCTCGCGGATTTCATGGCCGGCCTCGCTCACGGTTCGCTCATCTACTGGGCAGTGGCCCTGGGGCCCTACGCCCTCACCCTGCTCGCGCGGTTCCTGTACTCCCAGGCACGTGGGCGGCGCTGAATGCGCGCAAGCGCTGTGGCGCACTTTAGGGGAACCCGCCTGCTCTGCGCGGCTCTAAGCAGAAGCCTCTATACTCACGGCCAGTACAGCCACACGGCGAGTCCGAGGAGCGCAACCACCGCAAGGTGGCTGGCGAAGCGCCAGCGCCGCTCGCGCAGCTCCCCGTAGAAGCTCGCGGCGGAAGCTGCGGAGATCATTGTGAACACCGCGACGCCGCGCGCTAGCGGCACGCGCTCGGGTGCGAACCGGGCGGCGTTGTCGGAGAGGAAGAGGAAGACCACCCAGGTCAGGATGAGGCCGACGGCGATCGAGACTGCCGAGCCCATCACGATTCCGAGCAGTACTGCGAGTGGGCGCATGATACTTGGGTGCAAGATGATTTGGCCGCGGCGCCGCGCGCACTTGATGGTGCGCAGCGCTCGCTCTAGCCTTGAAAGATTGCAGTGTACCGAAAAATGCGGGTGACATAGTGATGCGAAAACCCCTGCGGCGTTTCTCTGCCTGGATTGCGGCGCTGGTTCTGACCGCGACGGCGCTTGCCGTAGTGAGCGCGACGCCTACTCCGGCGGCGAGCACGCTCCTGCCCCCGGGTGCCGTGGCCCCAACCGACAATCAGCGGGCGATTGCGCGCAAGGTGGGCGCAATCCTTGAGCAGTATCACTACCGTCACGCGACCATCGACGGGCATTTCTCAAGCCAGGTATATGATCGCTACCTGGATTTCCTCGACGGCCAGCGCAGCTACTTCCTCGCGAGTGACGTCGCCGAATTCGAGCCTTGGCGCATGCGCTTCGACGACATGATCCATACCGGCGAGATCGATCCGGCCTATCTCATCTTTGCGCGCTTCCAGGAGAGGAATCGCCAGCGCATCCGCTACGCGCTCAGCCTCCTCAAGACCGAGCCCGACTGGACCGTGAATGAGACCTTCCAGTTTGATCGTCTGCACACGCCCTGGCAGGCGAGCGAAACGGACATGAACGAGCTGTGGCGCAAGCGCGTGAAGAATGACGCCCTGTCGCTCATGCTGACCGACAAGACCTGGGCCGAAGCGTCCGAGATTCTGCGCAAGCGCTACGAGCGCGTGCTGAAGCGCGTCGATCAGATCAAATCTGAGGACGTCTTCGAGAACCTGATGAACGCCTATGCGCGTACCTTTGATCCGCATTCGAGCTACTTCTCGCCCAATAACTCCGAGGAGTACCGCATCCAGATGAGCCTCAACTACGAGGGCATCGGTGCATCGCTGCAGCTCGTCGACGACTACGTGACCATCATGAACCTCATCCAGGGCGGACCTGCCGCCGTGGCGGGAACTCTAGCTACCAACGACCGCATTACCGGCGTGAGCCAGAGCCACGACGGCGCGATTGTCGACGTCATCGGCTGGCGTCTCGATGATGTCGTGCAGCTCATCCGCGGCAAAGCGGGCACGGTAGTGCGCCTGCAGGTGCTGCCGGCGGGAGCACCGCCCGGATCCGCGGAGAAGAGTCTCGAGTTTGTGCGCAACAAGGTCACACTCGAGGCCCAGGCGGCCCACAAGGAAGTGCGCAACGTCACGCGCGATGGCCGCGTGCTCAAGGTGGGCGTCGTCACCGTGCCGGGCTTCTACCAGGACATCGCCGCGCAAAGCGCTGGGGACGAGAACTACCGCAGCACGACACGCGACGTGCGCCGCCTCCTGGGCGAGCTCAAAGCCGAGCACGTCGATGGCTTGGTGCTTGATCTGCGCAACAACGGTGGCGGCTACCTGCCCGAGGCGACCGCGCTCACCGGACTCTTCATCAAACACGGTCCGGTCGTGCAACTGCGCGACACCACGGGACGGCTTGAGGTACTCGATGATCCGGAGCCCGCGAGCGACTACGACGGTCCGCTCGCCGTGCTGGTCGATCGCTTCAGCGCTTCGGCTTCAGAGATCTTCGCCGCGGCAATCCAGGATTATCATCGCGGCATCATTCTCGGCCAGCGCACCTTCGGCAAGGGCACGGTGCAGAACCTCGTCCCGCTCGACCGCTGGTCGGCGCGGCCCGTCAACGGCCAGCTGACGGTGACCATCGGCAAGTTCTATCGCATCACGGGCGAGAGCACGCAGCATCGCGGCGTTGAGCCTGACGTCGAGCTGCCCTCGCCCATCGACATGAAGGAAGTCGGCGAGAGCGCGCTTGACTCGGCACTGCCCTGGGATCGCATTGCCGGCGTGCCCTTCCACACTGAGGGGCCCTCGAGCACGCCCATCCCCATGCTCGTCAGCGACGAGGACACTCGCGCGCAGCACGATCCGGACTACCGCTGGCTGGTCGCCGACATCGCCGCCATCGACAACATTCGCGAGCAGCACACGGTGTCGCTCAATTTGAACACGCGCCGCGAAGAGCGCACGCACGAGGATCACGATCGTCTGGCGCGCGAGAACGACAGACGCGCCGCCAAAGGTCAGCCGCCCTTGAAGAGCGTCGAGGAGCTTGAGAAGTCGGATGCGCCGGATGTCGTCCTCGCGCAGGCGGCCGAGATCATGGCTGACATGGTGACCGGCGTGCGCACAATCCCGCCCGCGCCGCCGCCTGCGGGCCGCGAGACGGCGCGCCGCGGCTAGCGCAGCAGTACCCGGAACAGATCCCAGGTGTCCTCGGCGAGGACATTCGGCAATTTGGCCGCGTTCGCACCGGCGGCCGAGTTGGCAAGCGCGTCGCCTTCGGCGAACGCGATCGAGTCGCTCGTCGGCACCGTATCGTTCACGCTTCTGTAGCGCGCGATCTTGCGCAGCCGATCACCGCGCTCTCTGACTTCCAGCGTAATCCCGGTTTTCGACTGAATGAGCGTGCTCGCGCGCTCGATCTCCGCCATGAGCGCTTCACATTCGGCGCGCGTGCCGTATTCGTCGGTGACCTCGCGGCGCGCAGTTGCTTCGCGGGCGCGCGCCACGAGCGTCGTCCTGCTCAAACGCATGCACAATACTTCGGCATACGCGATTGCGGTCAGGTTGATGGTGCGCCGCGCCTCGACCGACAGTCCCGGAAATTCTGGCTGCGGCTCCTGCTCAACCTCCAGCGACACTTGGCGCGCGGCATCCATTGCAAGATCCGCCACTGCGGCAGCAGCGCGCGCTGTGTCGCGCTGCCGAGCGACCGCGCGGCGCTTGAAGTAGTGCCATAATTTGGTGAGTCGCGCGTGCGCCGCGTTCAACTCCATCACGCGTTCGCGCGCGGCGGCGGCGGCGGTCTGCGCGGCATTCAGGCGCGCCTCGACTTCCTGGCGGCGCGCGAACTGGCGCCGATTGTGCTCGGCGATGTGCGCGCGCCGCTCGCGCTCCTCGAGCTGCCGCGCGAGCTCCGCAACGAACTGCTCGATGAGTTCGCGCCCCAACTGCCAAAGCCGCCGCAGCTGATAGAACACCAGCGCCGGAAACCCGCTCTCCGAGAGCCCGAGCCGGGTTTCGAGCACGCCGAGCATCTCCTGGGTGCGCAGCGTCGCGCCTTCCTGCTGTTTGATGCGGTCTTTGAGACGATAGATCTCGTCCTGCAGCGCCGCGTAGGCTTTCTTCAACTCGGCGCGGTTGCGAAACAGCGCGAGCACGCGATGATCCTCGGGATCTTCCGCGTCACGGCGTACGAAGCCCTTGAGCTGCACCAGCTGTCGCAATGCATTCATTAGAGATGCGGGAGCCACCGCCGACGAGCCTCAGGAGGGCGAAACTATCCTCGCGCCCGCACAGAAGCGGTGGCCGCGCTCCACACAATATTCCAGCCACTTGTTTAACATCACATTGCGCGCCCAGCGCTGATCCAGTTCACGCTCCGCGCGGCTGCGTAACGCCTTCAGCAGCGGATGCGGGTGCGAGGCGGCCCAGTCCTGGGCCTCCACCAAGTGCGCATCGTGATAGACGCGGATGCGCATGTCCGGGTACTCGAGCGGCTCGCTCGGATGCGCCAGTAGATAGGTCAAATTGAGCGTCGTGGTGTAGGGACAGCGCTCGATGACATTGAGAACGAGGTCACAGTCTGCAGCCACGCTTGAACACACACGCCCGGAGAGCTCACGCAGGTTCGCTGCGAGCCAACCGAAGCGGATATAGTTGCTCTCGTACAGGCCCATCAGCGCAACGAAGCTGCGCGGGCGGGCGCGCCACGAGACGAGCGTGAGCGTATCGTCGAACATGCACCCGACTATATCGCAGCGCGCTCGCGGCGCAAGCCTGGCAAGTGGGGTTTTTTCGCACTTTCAACCTTATTGAATCTTAAGGTCGCAGACGCCGCTCGATGCCGGTATTATTGAGGATGCGACTCGCGAGCTCCTCGATCGAGCACTCCGTAGTATCGAGCGACGGAATCGCGTAACGCGCAAACAGCGCCTCCGCCGCGCGGATCTCGTACTGTACTTGTTGCCGCGATGCGTAGCGGCTATCCGGCCGGCGTTCCTGGCGAATCTGCTGCAGACGATCCGCCTTGATCGTGAGCGCGTAGAGTTTCTGCCGATAGGTGTTGACGCGCGGCGGCAGCGTGCCCGCTTCCAGATCATCCTCGGTGAGCGGATAATTTGCAGTGTAGATGCCGTACTGCAGCGCCATGTACAGGCCGGTCGGCGTCTTGCCTGAGCGCGACACTCCGAGCAAAATCACGTCCGCGCGCGCATAATCAGTGCCGTTGCCGTCATCGTGCGCGAGCGCGAAATTGGTCGCGTTGATGCGCGTCGTGTAGGTTGCAATGTCCGCCATGCCGTGCGCGCGTCCGGCGCGATGCGTGGAACGCGTTGCGAGTTCATCTTCGAGGGGGCCGACAAAGGCTGCAAAGAAGTCGAGAAACAGCGCGCGGCTGCCGAGCACGATGTTGCGCACATCATCCTGCACAAGCGTGCTGAACACGATCGGGCGCAGGCCCTCCTCGTCAGCTGCACGATTGATCCGGCGCACGGCATCCTCCGCCTTGTCAACGCTCGACACAAATGGCAAAGTCACGGTGCGAAATTCCAGACCCTCGAATTGCGTCAAGAGACTGTGGCCCATCGTCTCTGCAGTAACACCCGTCTGGTCCGATAGGAAAAATACCGTGCGGCGGCTCATGGCATCGAGTCCTGTTTGGTGGCGCGCGTGAGCGCGGTTTTCGAGGAGTCCGATTGAACGCCTACGTCGTGCCATTTGAACACCTGACGATGCGCGACGTCGAGACTGTCGGCGGCAAAAATGCATCGCTCGGCGAGATGATCGGACAACTTGCCGCGGCGGGCGTGCATGTTCCAGGCGGCTTCGCAACCACCGCCCAGGCGTTTCGCGACTTCCTCGTGCAGGGCGGACTTGCCGCGCGCATCACGCAGGCACTCACCGGGCTCAACGTCGACGACGTGACCCAGCTCGCCGCGACCGGCGCCGAGATCAGAAAGGCCATCATGGCGACGCCCTTTCCGCCGGCACTCGAAACGGCGGTCTTGAGCGCGCTCGCGCGCATGAGCGGCGATGCTGATATTGCAGTCGCGGTGCGCTCCTCCGCCACCGCCGAGGATCTGCCGGAAGCGTCTTTTGCCGGCCAGCAGGAGACGTTTCTCAACGTGCGCGGCGCGCCGGCCGTGCTGCAAGCGATGCACGAGGTCTTCGCCTCGCTCTTCAACGATCGCGCCATCGCGTACCGCGTGCATCAGGGCTTCGAGCATGTGGCGATCGCTCTGTCGGCGGGCGTGCAGCACATGGTGCGCAGCGACCTGGGCGCAGCGGGTGTGATGTTTACGCTCGATACGGACTCGGGCTTCCGCGACGTCGTCTTCATCACCTCATCTTACGGCCTTGGCGAGACCGTCGTGCAAGGGGCGGTCAATCCGGACGAGTTCTATGTCTACAAGCCGGCGCTGCGCGCCGGCAAACACGCCATCATTCGCAAGAACCTCGGCAGCAAGGCGATCAAGATGATCTACGGCGCGCGCGGCGCGCAGCGCGTTGCAACCGTCGAGGTCCCGGCGGCCGAGCGCGCGCGCTTCTCGCTGAACGATGCTGACATCACTACCCTCGCGCGCCAGGCACTCATCATCGAGGAGCATTACGGGCGGCCGATGGATATCGAGTGGGGCAAGGATGGTGCCAGCGGCGAGATCTTCATCCTGCAGGCGCGACCGGAGACCGTGCAGAGCAGAAGCGGCCGCGTCATTCAAAGATTCGCATTGAAGCGGCGCTCGACGATCCTCGCTACCGGCCGCAGCATCGGCCAGAGGATTGGCGCGGGGCCGGCGCGCGTGGTGCGCAACGCATCCGAGATGGCCCGCGTGCAGACCGGCGATGTGCTCATTGCCGACATGACCGACCCGGATTGGGAGCCGGTCATGAAGCGCGCCGCCGCCATCGTCACCAATCGCGGCGGGCGCACCTGCCACGCGGCCATCATTGCGCGCGAGCTCGGAGTGGCGGCGGTGGTTGGCTGCGGCGATGCCACCGAGCGCGTGCGCGAGGGCCAGGAAGTTACCGTGTCCTGCGCCGAGGGCGAGACCGGCTACGTCTACGAGGGCATGCTTGATTTCGAGCGCAAGCAGATCGAGCTTGACGCACTGCCCAAGATCCCGGTGAACATCATGATGAACGTCGGCAATCCCGACCGCGCGTTTGACTTCGCCAGCATTCCTCACCGCGGCGTGGGGCTGGCGCGTCTCGAATTCATCATCAACCGCATGATCGGCGTGCACCCTCGGGCGCTGCTGGAATTTGATCGGTTGGACGGCGAGCTGCAGGAGCAGATCCGCGTGCAGATGGCAGGCTACACGGATCCTGTCGGCTTCTACGTCGAAAAGCTCGCCGAGGGGATAGCACAGATCGCGGCAGCCTTCGCGCCGCAGCCCGTCATCGTGCGCCTGTCGGATTTCAAGTCGAACGAGTACGCGAATCTCATCGGCGGCCGCGCCTATGAGCCGAGCGAAGAGAATCCCATGCTGGGTTTCCGCGGCGCGGTGCGCTACGTGGATGAGACCTTCAGGCCGTGCTTCGAACTTGAGTGTCGCGCGCTGCTGCGCGTACGTGAGGAGATGGGCCTGCGCAACGTACAGGTCATGGTGCCATTCGTGCGTACGGTGAAGGAGGCGCGGCAGGTGACCGAGCTGCTGGCGAAGAACGGCCTCGCACGCGGCAAGGATGCTCTCAAGATCATCATGATGTGCGAGCTGCCCACCAATGCGCTGCTGGCCGAGGAGTATCTGGAATACTTCGACGGCATGTCGATCGGTTCAAATGACATGACGCAATTGACCCTCGGGCTCGACCGCGACTCCTCGATAGTCGCGAAGCTCTTCGACGAGCGCGACCCGGCGGTGAAGGTGCTGCTGAAAATGGCGATCGGCACGTGCCGCCGCCTCGGCAAATACGTGGGCATCTGCGGCCAGGGTCCTTCCGATCACCCCGAGCTTGCGCGCTGGCTCGTCGAGCAGGGAATCGACAGCCTCTCCTTGAATCCGGACTCGGTCATCGAGACGTGGATGTTCCTCGCCACTCCCGCCAACAGCGCGCCGCCGCTGGAGATTCAGCCGCCTGCGTAAGCCGCGGCGAACAGCGCTCCGCGGTAGTGTTTGAGCTCGCGGATGGACTCCAGGATGTCCGCCTGCGCCAAATGCGCGCCCTCCTTGACGAAGCTGTCGGCGACGTGCGGCGCCCAGCGGCGCGCCAATTCCTTCAGAGTGCTGACATCCAGGTTGCGGTAATGGAAAAAGCGCTCGAGCGCCGGCATCTGGCGCGCAAGGAAGCGCCGATCCTGGCAGATGCTGTTGCCGCACATCGGCGAGGCGCCGGGCGGCACCCAGGGTGCGAGAAACTCGAGCGTGCGCGCCTCGGCCTCGCCGAGCGACACGGCGCTCGCCCGCACCCGCACGAGCAACCCCGAGGAGCCGTGCTGCTTCTGGTTCCAGTCGTCCATGCCCGCGAGCACCGACTCCGGCTGGTGAATGGCGAGCACTGGTCCGGCTGCGAGAATGTTGAGTTCCTTGTCGGTGACCACCGTTGCGATCTCAATGATCGAGTCGCTGTCGGTCTTCAGCCCCGTCATCTCAAGATCGATCCAGATGAGATTGTCGCTCTTGGCCATGGTTGTGCTCGCGGTCGCTCAGCCGAAGGAGCGCCGGCCTGACAGCGCGTGGGCAAGAGTGCCGCCGTCGACGTATTCAAGCTCGCCGCCGATCGGCACACCGTGCGCGATGCGGCTCGCCCGCACGCCGAAGGAGCCTGCGATCTCGCCCAGGAAATGTGCGGTCGCTTCGCCCTCGACGGTGGGATTGGTCGCCAGGATGAGTTCGCGCACGCCGCCTTCGGCGAGGATGGCGCCGAGTTCGCGCACGCCCAGCTCCTCCGGCCCGATGCGATCGAGCGGCGACAGATGCCCCATCAGCACGAAGTAGCGACCCTTGTAGCTGCCCGACTGCTCGATCGCGACGACATCGGAGGGCGATTCGACGACGCACAGTAGCGTCGCATCGCGCTCGGCTGATGCGCAGATTGAACAGTGCGTATCTTCGGTCAGCATGCGGCACCGTTCGCAGCGCACGACGCTTGCGAGTGCCGCGCTCAAGGCTTCCGCCAACGCGCTGGCGCCGCTGCGCCCCTCTTGCAGCAGATGAAAGGCCATGCGCTGCGCACTCTTGGGGCCGACTCCCGGCAGTGCCTTGAGTGCGTCGATGAGGCGCGTGAGTTGTGGCGAATGCCGCATGCTCAGAAGGGCAGCTTCATGCCCGGCGGCAGCTGCACGCCGGCCATCGCGCCCGCCATCTTCTCCTGGATGCGTACCTCGACACGATGCACCGCGTCGTTTACCGCCGCTGCAATCAGGTCCTCGAGGAGCTCGCGATCGTCGCCCGTCACCGCCGGCTCGATCTGTACGCGCTTCACCTCGTGGCGCCCGCTCATCGTCACCTTCACCATGCCGCCGCCCGATTCGCCGACCACCTCGATGCTCGCAACTTCGGCCTGCGCCTTCTCGACGTTTTCCTTGAGCGCCTGCGCCTGCTTCATGAAATTGCCCATATTGCCACGCATGAAACTCTCCTCTGCTCGGTTATTTGATTGGCCGCACGCTATCGGGCAGCAGTGTCGCACCGAAGCGCTCGCGCAGCGCCTGCACTCCCGGATCTGATTCGAGGGACTCGCGCGCGGCCGCAAGCTGCGCGAGTGAGGCGTGCTCATCGGCGCGCGCCGGCGAGAGCGCATCGGCTGCGGTCGACTCGAATTCCAGGCGCACGGGCTCGCCAAAATAACGCGCCAACGCCTGCGCAAGCTTTTCCTCGAGCGCCGGTGTGCTGACAAACGGGCGCGCGGGATCAAGCGCCAGACGCACGACGCCGCCGGCGCGCCCGAGAAGCACGCAGTGGCTCGCAAGCTGGCGCGCGGCCCCGGACAAATCAAGCTGATTGAAGATGGTGCTCCACGAGGACACGCCATCCTCTGGCGGCGCGGCGCCCTGCGCCGCGTGCCCGGACGCAGGCGTGCGCGGCTCGGAAACCGGCTGCGGCGCCGCGACCGCTGCCGTGGCACGCGTCTCGGCCGCATCGCCGGGTCGAAACGCGAGCATGCGCAGCAACGTCATCTCAAAGCCGGTGCGCGGATCCGGGGCGAGCGCAAGGTCGCGCCGCCCGAGAATGGCGGTCTGATAGAAAAGCTGCACATCCTCGCGTGACATGCGCTCGGCGAGGCGCGCGAGGATCTCGGGCGCGTAAAGCTCATCACCCTCGAAGTCCGCGAGCGACTGCTTGAGCGCAATGCGCGCGAGCAGCGCCGCGAGTTCATCGAGCACCTGCGCATAGTCCGGAGCGAACTCCTCGAGCGCGCTCGCCGCGCTCATGAGCGCGGCGGCGTCAAAGGCTGCGAGATGCTCGGCGAGCCGCACCACGTGGTCACGTGCAATCGTGCCAAGCATGGCGCGCGCCTCGGCCTCGCGCGCAGATCCGCCGCCGAAGGCAATCAATTGATCGAGCAGCGACAACGCGTCGCGCACGCTGCCATCGGCTGCCTGTGCGATGAGTCGCACCGCCGCCGCCTCGAAGGCAATCCCCTCGGCTTCGAGGATCTGCCGCATGCGCTCCGCGAGTAGAGCAACTGGCAGGCGCTTCAAATTGAACTGCAGGCAGCGCGACAGTACGGTCACCGGCAGCTTCTGCGGATCAGTGGTTGCGAGCAGGAACTTCACATGCGGCGGCGGCTCCTCGAGAGTCTTCAGCAGCGCATTGAACGAATGGGTCGACAGCATGTGCACCTCGTCGATTAGGTACACCTTGTAGCGGCCGCGCGTCGGCGCGTACTGCACGTTGTCGAGGAGCTCGCGCGTGTCATCGACCTTGGTGCGCGAAGCCGCGTCCACTTCCAGCAGATCGACGAATCGCCCGGCATCAATCTCGCGGCAGGCCGCACATTCCCCGCAGGGCTCCGCTGTAACGCCCTTCTCACAGTTCAGGCACTTCGCAAGAATCCGCGCGATGGTCGTCTTGCCAACTCCACGGGTGCCGGTGAACAGGAACGCGTGATGCACGCGGCCACTCGTCAATGAATTGACGAGCGCCCGGCGCACGTGTTCCTGCCCCACGAGCTCGGAGAATTTTTTCGGGCGCCATTTGCGCGCCAACGCGATATAGCTCATCGTTCCCGCCGGCGCCCCTGCGCCGCATACATAAATTGGACAATTGCGCCTACGCGCGCGCCTCTGCGCCACGCGCCGCTCGGCCCCCAAAAGGAGGCGGCCCGCACCAGCCTAAACTCCGGCACCCGACATCGCCGCTGCCGCTGCTCCCTTCCGGGCCTGACGGGGTTCACGACTAGTCGTCGCGGAGAAACCGATGCGAGCCACCATTGAACACGCTGCGTGATCGCCCGTACGCCAGCTCTGGCGGATAAGCTTGGGATTCGAACGTTAAGATGCAACGCGTGATGTCAGTAAGTTACTGAGAAATCACGCTCGGCATCCCCTGTAAATCCTCGGCCTCCCGAACTTGGCAGTCGCTTGGTCATGGCCAAGTCCAGCGCCGCGTCATCGGAGGCAATATTACTACATCGATTGCCCCTGCCGGAGGGTGCCGCGGGGTGGTCGCCGGAGCTGAGCTATCCCCAATAGCCACAGGATTCGTCATGTGTCCGCGATGCATCGGGACTGCGAGCGTGCTCCTCAAGCGGCGCGCGTGTGTTTGGCAGTGGATTTGGGGATCGCGGCGCCCGAGCGAACGCCAGCGCCTGCGGGCGCTGCCGGATGGCGGAGAGAGTGGGATTCGAACCCACGAACACCCGTTAAGATGTTACTGGAATTCCAGTCCAGCGCCTTCGACCGCTCGGCCATCTCTCCGCGTCATCAAAGTATAAGCGCTCAGGCCTGCGGCGGCTTCACGGGCTTCGGCACCACAAAAGACGGCGGGGTATCAAGGCAGGGATCGGCCCGGGTGCGTGGCGGCGGCGTCGGCTCGTTCAGATCCGGAATGCGCAGCGCCGAGCGGGTATCCGGCGCGGTCAAGCCGACCGGGGTCTTCAGGGGCGCAATGCTGCGTGCGTTCGCATAGGGCTGCGGGTCGTTGCAGGTGTTGTTGTTTCCATGGTGATGGAAGAAAAAGCAGCCGCTGAGCGCGAGAAGCCCGAGCACGGCGATACTGCGTAGCAGCCAAACAGATCTCATGAAGTCTCCCGTCAAAATACGGCGCCGGCCGCCTGTGCGCTCGCGGCCAGGGCCGCATGATACGTGCTTGCAAGCTCCGTGAGCGGCAGACGGATCCCGGGGCCGATGAGGCCCATGCGCGCGAGCAGCCACTTGGACGGAATTGGATTCGCCTCGATGAATAGGTCGCGATGCAAGCCACGCAGCGGCGCATCTAGTTTCTCCGCTTGCGCGCGCGCGCCGCTTAGCGCCGCGATGCTCATGGCCGCCATGGCCCGCGGCACGATGTTCGCGGTAACGGATATGACCCCGCGAGCCCCGCACAGCATCGCCTCGCACGCGCTTGCATCATCGCCACTCAGGATGAGGAACCCCGGCCCGCACGAATCCACGAGCTCCCGCACGCGAGCGATCTGCGGCACGGCTTCTTTGACGCCGACGATGGCGGAAAGTTGCGCCAGGCGCGCAACCGTCGCCGGCAGCATGTCGACAGCCGTGCGCGAGGGGACGTTGTAGGCCACGACCGGCACGCGCGCCGCCTGCGCCACGGCCGCATAGTGCCGGTACAGGCCCTCCTGAGTCGGGCGGTTGTAGGCCGGTGTGACCACGAGCAGTGCGGCGATCGGCAGCTGCGAGAGCTTCTGCACGCGTGCAACCGTCGCCGCCGTGCTGCTGCTGCCGGCCCCGGCGATGACCGGAATGCGCTTCCCGACCTGTTCGCAGGCACGCTCGGTGAGTTCAACGAGCTCCGCATCCGCCAGGGTCGCCGCCTCCCCGCTCGTGCCGCCGACCACGATGCCGCTCGTTCCATTGACGAGGTGAAAGTCGAGCAGTCTCGACCACGCCGCAAAATCGAGCGTGCCGTCCGGCTGCATGGGGGTGACGATGGGGACCAGACTGCCGGAAAACATTCTAAAAACCCACGAGCCGGATGCGCGAGCGCGCGATGTTACGAGCCGGTGACGAGCCTAAGCAAGCTCGGTCGCGCCGGGCCTGCGCACCCGCTAAACTGCCCGCTCAAAGCGAAGGACTGACGCCCGTAGACACGATGAAGCAACACCTTGCGGTATCCGCGATCGGCAGCGATCGCACAGGGATGGTCCATGACCTCACCCGGCTGGTGAGCGAGTGCGGCGGGAACATCAGTGAGAGCCGCATGGCGGGCTTGGGCTCTGAGTTCGCCATGCTGCTGCTGATTTCGGGCAACTGGCACGCGCTGGCGAAACTCGAAACGGAGTTGAAGCGTCTCGCCGATTCGAGCGGCCTAATCCTGCATCTGAAGCGCACCGAGCCGCGCTCGGCGCGCTCCGACATGCTGCCCTACTCGATCGATGTCGTGTGCCTCGATCAAAGCGGCATCGTGTCCGGTCTTTCGGGGTTTTTCTCCAGCCGCAGCATCGACATCGCGGAAGTATCAACACGCAGCTATCCCGCCGCGCACACCGGCGCGCCGATGTTTTCGGTGCAGATGATCGTCAACGTTCCGAGCCGCATTCACGTCGCGCACCTGCGCGAGGAATTCATGGAATTCTGCGATTCCTTGAACCTCGATGCGATATTGGAGCCGGTAAAATCTTGAAGCTCGGCAGCAAGGTCCCGGACTTCTCGCGACCTGCAACGGGCGGCGCAGACTTCAAGCTGAAGGACATGGCCGGCAAGAAACTCGTCATCTATTTCTACCCGAAAGACATGACTTCCGGCTGCACGCGGGAATCCCATGACTTTCGCGATCTGCACGCGGCATTTCGCAAGGCGGGCACACGCATCGTCGGCGTGTCGCGCGACAGCCTCGTCTCCCACGAGAAGTTCAAGGCGCGCGACGAGCTGCCGTTTGAACTCCTCGCCGATGAGGACGCGAAGCTGTGCCAGCTCTTCGATGTCATCCACGAGAAGAGCATGTACGGCCGCAAATTTCTCGGTGTGGTGCGCAGCACTTTTCTGCTCGACGGCGCAGCAGTGCTGCGGCGCGAATGGCGCAACGTCAAAGTTCCCGGTCACGCGGAGGAAGTCCTTGAAGCGGCGCAGTCTCTCTGAGCCCGGCCCGGCCGCAGCCGGCAGCGAGGCGCCGGCGCGCGCCCTGCGCCGCCTGTTCGTGCTCGACACCAATGTGCTGATGCACGATCCGACGGCGATTTATCGCTTCGAGGAACACGACGTTTATCTGCCGATGGTGGTGCTCGAGGAGCTCGACGCCCACAAGAAGGGCCTCTCGGAGGCCTCGCGCAACGTGCGCCAGATCAGCCGCTTCCTTGACGACATGATTCGCGGCGCAACCAAGGAACGCATCGATCGCGGCCTGCCGCTGCCGTCGTCCGATTCGGGCAACCACGGCCGCAAGAAGGCGAGCGGCCGGCTGTTCTTCCAGACGCGACAGCTCGAGAGCGTGCTGCCGGCGAGTCTGCCCGGTCAAAGCACGGATAATGCGATCCTGTCGCAGACGCTGGCGCTGGTGAGCGAGAACCCGGACGCGCGCGTAATCCTCGTCTCCAAGGACATCAATCTGCGCATCAAGGCCGCAGTGCTCGGCATACATGCCGAGGATTACTACAGCGACAAGACCATCGAAGATGCCGACATCCTCTACACCGGCGTCACCTCGCTGCCGCGCAATTTCTGGGAGCAGCACGGCGAGAACATGCGCTCCTGGAAGGAAGCCGACCGCACCTTCTACGAGCTCACCGGGCCGGCCGTGCGCACCTGGCTACCCAATCAATGCGTCTACGAGGACAGCCCGCAGGGCATTGAGGCCATCGTGCGGCGCGTGGCCGGCGACACCGCGACTCTTGAGCTCATGCGCGACTACCGCAGCGCGCGCAACAGTGTCTGGGGCATCAGCGCCCGCAACCGCGAGCAGAACATTGCGCTGAATCTGCTCATGGACCCGGAGGTGGACTTCGTGACGGTGCTGGGCCCTGCAGGGACCGGCAAGACACTGCTCGCCCTTGCCGCCGGCCTCATGCAGACTCTGGAAACCAACCGCTTCGTCGAGATCATCATGACGCGCGTGACGATCCCGCTCGGCGAGGACATCGGCTTTCTGCCGGGCACCGAGGAGGAGAAGATGGAGCCGTGGATGGGAGCGCTCATGGACAATCTGGAAGTGCTGACCCAGAGCCAGGAAGGCGGCACCTGGGGGCGAGCGGCGACCAACGATCTGCTGCGCAACCGCATCAAGATCCGCTCCTTGAATTTCATGCGCGGGCGCACTTTTCTCAACCGCTACATCATCCTGGATGAGGCCCAGAATCTGACACCCAAGCAGATGAAGGCCCTGGTGACGCGCGCCGGCCCCGGCACCAAGCTTGCCTGCCTCGGCAACATCGCCCAGATCGACACACCCTATCTGTCCGAAATGACTTCCGGGCTGACGTATGTGGTCAACCGCTTCCGCGGCTGGGCTCACTCGGGGCATATCACGCTGGTGCGCGGCGAGCGTTCACGGCTTGCCGAGTACGCATCGGATATCCTGTAGAAGGCGGCCGGCGAAACTCCCGTGCCCTGCACCGGTCCAAATCCGAGGCTCAGCGCCTCCCGCAAGGAATTCATGCGACTTCTGGCAAGGTTCTTCCCCGCTGCACTCGCCGCAAGCTTGAGCTTGGCAACGGGCGTTGTCAGCGCCCAAACCGAGCTGCCGGACATCGGCAATCCGGCGGCGGCCGCCATTTCGGTGGATGAAGAGCACCAGATCGGGGAGATGATCACCAAGGAGCTGCGCGATCAGGGCAAGCTCATCGACGATCCGGAGGTCGACGAATACGTTCAGTCCCTCGGCCTGCGCCTGGCGTCGCAGGCCTCCGACCCCGCGACACGCCACTTCCAATACTCCACGGTGCGCGAGCCTGGAATCAACGCCTTCGCCATTTTTGGCGGCTTCATTTTCTGCAACTACGGCACCATCCTCGCAAGCGGCAACGAGTCCGAGCTCGCAGGCGTGCTGGCGCACGAGACCGCGCACGTCACGCAGCGCCATCTGGCGCGCGAGGTGAATGCCCAGAGCAGACAGGGCATCGAGCAGGCGGCCACCATTTTGGGCGCGATCCTCATTGGCGTGCTCGCCGGCGGCAGCGGCCAGGCCATGGAGGGCATGGTTGCCGCGGCTGAGGGCGCGGCCATTCAGCAGCAGATCAACTTCACCCGCGCCCAGGAATATGAGGCGGACCGAGTCGGTATCGGCTTTCTCGCCGCCGCGGGTTTTGACCCCAACGCCATGGCGAACTTCTTCGAAAAGATGTCGCGGCGCGAGGGCTTGAACGATGCCTGGGTGCCGGAGATGCTGCGCGACCACCCCGTGACCGCCAACCGCGTCGCCGAAGCGCGCGCCCGCGCCGCTCAGTACGAGCACCGCAGGCCCGTGCAGTCGGTCGGCTATGCCCTCATCAAAGAGCGGCTGCGGGTCCTCACCACGCCGCGTGAGGAGCTCGTCCATCTGTACACCGACATCGGTGCCGAGCACGAGCCGGAGCTTGATAAAAGCTACGGGCAGGCCCTGACGCTCATGGCCATCGGCCGTCCGGCCGCGGCCGTCGCGGTTCTGGAACCGCTCGTCGCCCACCATCAGGGCAACACCCTGCTGTACGCGGCCCTCGGCCAGGCGCAAATGGCGGCAAAGGAACCGAAAGAGGGGCTTGCGACTTTTGAGGCTGCCCTCGAGCTCTTTCCGCGCAACGTGCCCTTGAGCATCCGCTATGCCGAGGCGCTCATGTCTGCGAATCGTGCGCACGATGCGCACATGGTCCTGCTCGATCTGTTCAACAACGTGGAGCCGTCACCGCCGCAGATCCGCCTCACTGCCCTCGCGGCGAGCGCCGCCGGAGACGTGGGCGATTCGTACTACTACATGAGCGAGTATCACATCGCCAACGGCGATCTCACCCTGTCCGTGCAGCAGCTGCAGTTCGCCCTGGCGGCGCCTAACCTGACGGTGGTGCAGAAGGAGCGCTACCAGGCGCGGCTCGATGAGATCCGCGATTACCTCGCCACGGCGCATATGCAGCGCGCCAGCAACAACCAGTAGGTACGCCGGTAGCCGAGTGCGGGTGTAGGCGGGGCTGCTACACTGCGGCCCCGTCTGCCGCAGCACCGATCCGCATGAGTTCACACGCCCGCGCCGGAATCCGAGTACTACTCGGCCTCGCCTGCCTGACGCTGCTCGGCTGCGCGTCGCAGACGCCGTTGAAACGCGACCCCCGCGACCCTCTTGAACGGGTCAACCGGATGACTTTCGCGGTCAATGAGAAGCTCGACCATGCGATCGCCAAGCCGATCGCCCGTACCTATCGCAAGGTGACGCCGCATTTCGTGCAGACCGGCGTGTCGAACTTCATGGATAACATGAACTATCCGATAGTGATCGTGAACGACCTGCTGCAGGGGAAATTCGTGCCCGCGCTGTCAGATACCGGCCGGTTCGTCATGAATACCACTGCAGGGCTGGCCGGACTCTTCGATCCGGCGAGCGCTGCGGGGCTCGACAAGCACGAGGAGGATTTCGGGATCACGCTTGGTAAGTGGGGCGTGCACCCCGGGCCGTATTTGATTCTTCCGGTTCTCGGCCCTTCGACTTTCCGCGATGGCTTCGGAAGACTCGCCGACGCCTTCATCGATCCGCCCAATTACATCAGAGACAACGCCTGGCGTTACAGTCTGTACGGCGTATACCTGCTCGATCAACGCGCGCGGCTGCTGGATGTGGAAGGCGCGCTCGATAATGCCTTCGACCGCTATGCAGTACTGCGCAGCGTCTATCTGCAGCATCGCCAGTACAAGGTCAGCGGCGACGCGGCCTCCGAGGACGTACCGGAGGATGAGCCGCCGCCCGATCCGGACGCCAAAGACACGAAATAGGCCTTGCGGGATTTGCGTATCGGCGTGCGCGTGGACGGACGCTGGAGTGACGCGCGGGTGCGGCGGTGAAAACCGCGGTGCCGGTATCTGATGCGAGCGCCTGAATCCTAGGAGCTGCAGCATGCCCGACCTGTCGATGTTTCCGATCACGAGAAAATGGCCCGCCCGGCACCCGGAGCGGATCCAGCTGTATTCCGTGCCCACGCCGAACGGCGTGAAAGTTTCGGTGATGCTCGAGGAAACCGGCCTTGCCTACGAGCCGCATCTGGTGCGCTTTGACGCCAATGAGCAGATGTCGCCGGAGTTCTTATCGCTCAATCCGAACAACAAGATCCCGGCCATACTCGATCCCAATGGTCCGGACGGCAAGCCTCTGCCGCTGTTTGAATCCGGCGCCATTCTCATTTATCTCGCTGACAAGGCCGGGCAGTTCATTCCGAGCGACGCGGCGCGCCGCTATCAAACGCTGCAGTGGCTCATGTTCCAGATGGGCGGCATCGGCCCGATGTTCGGCCAGGTCGGCTTCTTCCACAAATTTGCCGGGCGCGAGTACGAGGACAAACGTCCCCGCGACCGCTACGTCGAGGAGTCAAGGCGCCTGCTCGGTGTGCTCGACCGGCAGCTTGCGCAGCACGCCTGGACCGCGGGCGACACCTATACGATTGCCGACATCGCAACCTTCCCCTGGGTGCGTAACCTGGTCGGCTTCTATGAAGCAGCCGAGCTCGTCGGCATCGCGGATTTTCCCCATGTCACGCGCGCGCTGAACGCCTATCTGGCGCGGCCAGCCGTCGTGCGTGGACTTAAAATTCCGGCCAGGGAAGAGCCCTAAGGTCCGAGATGATGCAATGCTCGGGCGAAGTTCGGCGACATGCGCCGGGCGCTTGCGTTATTGACCCGTCGTATCCTTCAACGAGACGCCGAGGAGCCCGCGCGGTGTGATCCCAACCAGGAGTTCATGGTTTACGCCCTGCGGCAAGCGCACGAACGGTAACCCGTCATGCGCGAGCACTTTGGCGCGCCGCTTCCAATCCGGGTCTTCATTGAACTTGAGCGCGAACGGGTGTAGCCGCTCGCTGTCTTCATAAGCAAGCGGCGTGCGATTAGCGCTGGGTGACTCGGAAAGCGCGCCGCGCGTGGCAAGCGGTGCGCGCGTCTGGCGCAGCGCGGTTTCGAATGTCTCGCGGCAGCTTGCGCTGCGCGCAACGCCGACACACAGCTCCACGTGTGCCGCGGATCGCAGCTTCGAGGCGGCGCTTGCCTGAGCCTGTAGCTGCGAGAGTGTGCCGGCATGAGCGTCCGGCACCCACGGGCCCGGCACGAGCATCAACGCGAGCGCCGCGGCGGCGCCCGCTCCGTAGTGCTTCCTCAGACCTGTCGCATGCCCTAGCATGGACACATGGTGCGCGCATCGGTGCGGCGCGTCAGTCGGCTACCGCACGGCTGTGCAAGGTTAATTAGGCTTTTCGTTTTGTCGGCGGAATCCGACAAACCGGCGGCTTTAAGCCGTAACGCCCTGACTCAATAGAGATTCAACTTCGCTGATGTGGGCGACTGCCTGAATCGGCGCCGGCAGGTTCATAAATCGGACCGCCCGGCCTTGTCGCTTGGCGAGCGCGAGCCAGTCAAGCAGCACCGCGAGCCCGGCGCTGTCGGAGGCGCTGACGGCGCTGCAGTCCACAGTGAGGGCGGGACCGCCGCGAGCGACCAGCAGGCGTGCCGCCGCGACGCGCACGCGCCGGGCGGTGCCGAAGGTGAGCGCACCGCGCACCTCTATCTTGCCCGATCCGAGGTCCACGACATCGACCGCGTCCTGCCCGTTTGCGCCCACTGCACTCAACTCTTGCCAGCGGGCTTGCCGCCGCTTTCCATTCGGGTGATCACTTCGTCGAGCCCCTTCTGATCGATCTCGGAGCCGAAGTCCTCGCGAAAGCTTTTGACGTAGCTGATCCCGTCGATCACGACATCCCAGGCCTTCCAGCCGTCGGGCCCGCGCCGCATGCTGTAGTTGACGGGCACCGTGCTGCCATTGTCGCGCTTCACTTCCGTGCGCACCGTGGTGCGGTCGGCATCCGTACCCATCTTGGTGGGAAACACCTTCAGGCGATCGCCGGTAAAGTCGACCAGCGACTTGCCGTAGTTGGCTTCCATCGAGTGGTAGAACGCCTTGATGAAGCGTGCGCGTTGCTCGGGAGTGGCCTCGCGCCAATGTGTCCCGAGCACCAGTCTTGCCGCGTATTCGGTGTCAAAATGCGGCAACAGGTCCTTCTCGACGAGCGCGTCGATCTGCGACGGATCCTTGCGGTACTCCGCGCGGTTGGTATCCAATTCCTTGAGCATGGTGCGCGCCACGCCCTCGACCATCTGGGATGGGTCGGACGAGTTCGCGTCCTGCGCGCTGGCGGCGCCCGCGAGAACCAAAGCGCCGATGACTGCGATCAGTAACTTCATTTCTTGGACTCCTCACCCTTGCTCGTGTAGCCGGCAAAGAATTTGTTGATCAGGCTCTCGAGCACGATTGCCGACTGGGTCTGCTCGATTTCACTGCCATTCTTCAAATAGTTGTCGGATCCTCCGGCGCTGATGCCGACATACTTGCCGCCCAGCAGGCCCTGTGTCTGGATGCTGGCGAAACTGTCGTCCGGGATCTGATCGAACTGCGGATCCAGGCGCATGGTGACGACCGCCTTGTAGTCCTTGGGATTGAAGCGGATGAGCTGCACCACGCCGATGCGCACGCCCGCCATGGTAACGGGCGAACCGGTCTTAAGATCTCCCACATTCTCGAAGCTGGCGCTCACCGTGTAGCCCTTGCGGTAGCCGGTCAGTTTCAGACCATTCGCCGGCAGCTGCGTCGTCAGGAACAGCAATGCGGCGAATCCGAGCAGCACAAACAGGCCGGTTCCAATCTCGAGCGCTCGATTGTTGTCACGCATGGGGGTCCCTCTCAAATAAAGCAGGCGGTGAGCACATAGTCGAGAAGCAGAATAAGAACCGACGAGGCTACCACGGTGCGCGTCGTGGCAAGTCCGACGCCCGCGGCGGTCGGCTCGGCATAAAAGCCCTCGTATACCGCAATGAGGCTGCAGGCGAGACCGAAGACCGCGCTCTTGACCACGCCCTCGACGACATCCTTCAGACCGACGCTGCCTTGCATCTGCGACCAGAAGGCGCCGCGATCCACGCCCATCAGCTGCACGCCCACCAGCTGTGCGCCAAACAGGCCGATGATACTAAACACCGCGCCGAGCAGCGGCATTGCAACTAACCCGCCCAAAAATCGCGGCGCGGCAACATAGCGCAGCGGGTCGACCGCCATCATCTTCATCGCCGTCAACTGATCGGTCGCACGCATGAGCCCGATCTCCGAGGTGAGTGAAGTGCCCGCCCGGCCCGCGAACAGCAGCGCAGTGATGACCGGGGAGAGCTCCTTCAGGAGCGCGAGCGCCGCCGCCGTGCCGAGCGCCTCCTCGGAACCGAAGCGCTGCAAGAGATCAAAGCCCTGCAGAGCAAGCACCATTCCCACGAACAGGCCCGAGAGCATGATGATGACCAAAGAGCGCGCGCCGGCGTTGTAGATCTGGTTGACGATGAGTCGTGGACGTGCGAGCGCCGGGCCGCACTGCACCAGCATGCGCCAGAAGAACACGGCAACGGCGCCCAGCTTGCGCACGCCGCGCCCGCCAAGTGCGTCGGAGAGGGCCGCGCTCATGGATCTTCCGCGGCAAGCAGCGACTGATAATAGTCGGGCGCCGGATAATGAAACGGCACGGGACCCTCGGCGCTGCCGTCCATGAATTGCCGCACGACGGGCAGCGTGCTCTCGCGCAGAGCCTGCGGTGTGCCAGTGGCGACCACCCGGCCGCCGGAGAGCAGATAACTATCGTGCGCGATCGCCGATAACTCCGGCACGTCATGCGATACGACGACGCTCGTGATCCCTAAGGCTTCGTTCATCTGCCGGATGAGTCGCACGATCATGCCGCGGGAAATGGGGTCGAGGCCCACGAAGGGCTCATCGTAAATCAGAAGTTCCGGGTCCATCACGATGGCGCGCGCGAGCGCGACCCGGCGCGCCATGCCGCCGGAAAGCTCGGCCGGCGCCAGGTCCGCAGCGCCGCGCAAACCCACCGCCTGCAGCTTGATGAGGACCAACGTGCGCAGCAACGGCTCGGGCAGGTCGGTATGTTCGCGCACCGGGAAGGCGACATTCTCAAAGACATCGAGGTCCGTCAGAAGCGCGCCGTTCTGAAACAGCATGCCCATGCGCTTGCGCATGGCAAATATCTCGGCGCTCTTCAAGGTGGCAAGATCGCGGCCCCACACCAGCACCTGCCCGCGATCGGGTGCGTTCTGCGCCGTCATCAGGCGCAGCAAAGTCGTCTTGCCGGTGCCGCTTGGCCCCATGATTCCCGTGATGCGCCCGCGCCGCACGCTCAGGTTGAGGCCATCGAAGACCTTGTGTCCTTCGATGGCATAGTCGACGCCGCGTACGTCAATCAACACATCGCTGGCGGAAGCCGCCGCCGTCGGCACGGGTTTATCGGAGCCCGTCACGCAATGGCCGCACAGCGCCCCATCAGGCTGCCTGAGTTTCCATGGCGGGCGCATAAGCGCCGCTCGTGGCAAGCCCATTGAGCTTGGCGCGCTGTAGCAGTTCCTTCTGCGCCGCGCCGACGTTGGCACTTGCCCCGCTCCAGGCCTTCAAGGCGTTGTCCTGCAGGGCGCGCCCGTAGCTGAAGGTGAGCGGCCAGGGCAGCGGCCCGAGGCTATTCATGAGCGACAAATGCAAGGTCGCCTCGGCCGGTGACTGGCCACCGGAGAGAAATGCGATGCCGGCCACCGCCGGCGGCACATGGCGCTTGAGGCAGCGAACCGTCGCTTGGGCCACCTCTTCGGGGTTCGCGCGCTGTGTAGCCTTCTTGCCGGAAATCACCATGTTGGGTTTCAGGACCATGCCCTCGAAGTCGATGCGATGCTGGAAAAGCTCATCGAACACGCTCTGCAGAACTGCCTCGGTCACTTCCTGGCAGCGCTCGAGCGAGTGCGCGCCGTCCATCAGCACCTCCGGTTCGACGATCGGAACGATGTCCTGCTCCTGGCAGAGCGCCGCATAGCGGGCGAGCGCATGCGCATTGGCTTTGATGGCAAAGGCGCTCGGGATCCCGGCCCCGATGTCGATGACGGCGCGCCACTTTGCGAAACGCGCGCCGAGCGAGCGGTACCCGGTCAGTCGCTCGCGCAGGCCGTCCAGGCCCTCGGTGATGGTCTCGCCGGGGAACTGTGCGAGGGGCTTCGCGCCGGTGTCGACCTTGATGCCCGGAATAATCCCGTTCTTCTCGAGGAACGCGGGAAACGCGACACCATCGCGCGTCTTCTGGCGGATGGTCTCGTCGTAGAGAATGACGCCACTGATCCAGGCGGCGGCGCCGGGCGCCGTGAACAGCATCTCCCGGTAGCTGCGGCGGTGCTCTTCGGTCGATTCGAGCTTGATGCCGGCGAAGCGCTTGGTAATCGTGCTCGTGCTCTCGTCCGCTGCCAGGATACCCTTCGTCTTTACCACCATGGCGCGTGCCACGCGCGCAAGTTCGCCGCGATTCATCATCCAACCTCCGTAGATCAAGCCCGAAAGAATACCAAATCGCACCCCCTGGCAGCCCTGCCGAACCGAATAACTTGCGCGTTCCGCTTGGTGCCCCACACAATTAGTACTAAAATGGTCCTAATGCGCCAAAGCGCGAGCGAGAGCTCGGGCTTGCGCTAACACCTGGAATGCCCGCCATGCTACGCATCAGTCGACTGACGGACTATGCAACCGTCATCCTCGGCGTCCTCGCCGCCGAACCCGAGCGCGTGCACACCGCCACGGCCATCGCCGTGCGCACCCGCATCCGCGCGCCCACCGCGAGCAAGCTCTTAAAGCAGCTGCAGCGGGCGCACCTGGTGACCTCGAGCCGCGGATTGCACGGAGGCTACCAGTTGGCGCGGCCGGCCCAAGCGATCAGTGCCGCCGCCATCCTCGACGCGCTCGAGGGACCAGTAGCGCTCACCGATTGCGCGGCCGGCCACGGCCATTGCGGCATCGAGGAGACCTGCCGGGTGGGGCGCGGCTGGCAGCGGCTGAATCTCGCGATCCGCCGCTCGCTTGCGGACGTCAGCCTCGCGCAGCTTGCGGGGCTCGAAGCGACCCCCGCGCCGCTTGCCGAGCGCGGCCTCAAAGATGCGGATTTTGAACGCCCATGAGTGAAACCACGAGCGGGCTCGAAGCACTTCTCGAGCGCGGCTATCAGCACGGCTTCGTCACCGATATCGAATCGGACACAGTGCCACCGGGACTCGACGAGGACGTCGTGCGTTTGATCTCGCGCAAGAAGGGCGAGCCTGAGTTCCTGACCGCGTGGCGCCTGAAGGCGCTGCGACACTGGCTCACGATGCGCGAGCCGCATTGGGCGCACGTCAACTATGCGCCGATCAACTATCAGGGGATCTCATATTACTCGGCGCCCAAGGCGCGCAAGGATGGCCCGAAGTCGCTTGCGGAAGTGGATCCCAAGCTCCTCGAGACCTATGCAAAACTCGGCGTGCCGCTGCACGAGCGGGCGCGGCTCGCCGGGGTTGCAGTCGATGCCGTATTCGACAGCGTCTCCGTCGCGACTACCTTCAAAGAGCGTCTCGCCGCCGCCGGCGTCATCTTCTGCCCGTTTTCAGAAGCGGTGCGCACGCATCCGCAGCTGATCGAGCAGTACCTGGGGACGGTCGTCCCCTACACCGACAACTTCTACGCGGCGTTGAACTCCGCAGTCTTCTCCGACGGTTCATTCGTATACGTGCCCAAGGGCGTGCGCTCGCCGATGGAGCTATCCACCTATTTCCGCATCAATGCGCTCAACACCGGCCAATTCGAGCGCACGCTCATCATTGCCGACGAGGGCAGCTACGTGAGCTACCTCGAAGGCTGCTCGGCGCCGATGCGCGACGAGAATCAGCTGCACGCCGCAGTCGTCGAGCTCATCACGCTCGATGACGCCTTCATCAAGTATTCCACGGTGCAGAACTGGTATCCCGGCGACGAGCACGGCGTCGGCGGCATCTACAACTTCGTCACCAAACGCGGCGAGTGCCGCGGCAAGAACTCGCACATCTCCTGGACCCAGGTCGAGACCGGATCCGCCATTACCTGGAAGTATCCGAGCTGCGTGTTGCGCGGCGCGGGCTCCATCGGCGAGTTCTACTCCGTCGCAACCGTCAACCATCACCAGCAGGCCGACACCGGCAC
>Ga0302325_10005712_pt1 | contig 28192 bp, 27 predicted proteins | sample Palsa_T0_2_FD_201948 | JGI IMG/M metagenome (GOLD analysis project Ga0302325, IMG submission 201948) | Peat permafrost microbial communities from Stordalen Mire near Abisko, Sweden - Palsa_T0_2 | ecosystem: Environmental > Terrestrial > Soil > Palsa > Peat permafrost | place: Sweden: Abisko... | reverse complement strand
TAGGCAGCCAACCACAGGCTGAAGCCTGTGCCACCTCACGCGGCCCGCAGCAGCACCGCCGTAATATTGTCCGGTCCCCCGGCGCCGCGCGCGGCTTCGATCAACTCGCGGCACTTCTCTTCCAGCGTCTGGTCCGGGGCGTCCCGCAAAATGGCTACTATCCGCTCTTCCTCGACCACGCCATGCAGTCCGTCGGTGCACATCAGCAGCATGTCGCCGGATTCGAGGCGGATGTCGTGATAATAATTGATTTCAAGGGCGACACCCGCCCCGATCGCCATCGTCAGAACATGCCGCATGGGATGCGTGCGCAAGGCCTCCTCGTTAAGGCCCAGCGGCCGGCCCACTTCGTTGACCCAGCTCTGGTCTTCCGTGATCGCGCGGAAGCCGTTCCGGTCCAATAGATAAGCGCGGCTGTCGCCCACGCTGGCGATTAGCAATTCCCCGGCAACCTCCAACGCGGCCACCAGCGTGGTGCCCATGCCCTCCAACTCCGGGTCGCTCGCGGCCGCCTCCAACACGCGCCGGTTGGCTTCTTCGACAGCCACCAGCAGCGCCTGGGAATCCCGGCTCTGGGCCTGCAGTATGCTCTGGGATACGGTTTCGACGGCCAGACGCGAGGCCCGCTCACCCGCCTTGGCGCCCCCCATGCCGTCCGCCAGCACGTATAACCCCATTTCCGGATCAATCCGGGAATAATCCTCGTTATTTGCCCTGACGCAGCCCTTATCGCTCAAGGCACAAGCTTCCAGCATGATGACGCGCTCCAGAGTGGATTCAGCCACAGTACGCGTCTGTAATTTTAACCGAAAGCCGGGGCGGCTTCGTCGGGCATCTGTAAAACGAGTAGTGGGTTCTTGCGGGAGATACTCTCAACAGGTTTTGTGGTTCCTCTTGTGGGGCAGTCAATCTTGGCTGCAAGCCGGCTCTTCAGCCGGTTCGAACGCACTGGAAAGCGCGTCCGCAGCCAGGATTGCCCAATCCGCTTAGTTTTCGCGATTTTGCAATCCTGCATAATTTGTGGGGCCGACCCCCTGGTCTGCGCAGGTCCCCCTGGACCCGCTCTTTGCTCGAGGAATCAATTCCTCGACCGTCGTGGCGGGCAGGCGAGGGCGTCGGCCGCGGTCCAGGGGAACCGCCCCACAATTTATGCAGGTGTTCGGCCATGGAATAACTAAGTGACATTGATCGGCATAGCGGCGGCGGTCACCCGCCGTCCCCTGCTACACCACCGTGCGTACGGGTCCGTACACGGCGGTTCGAGATGGTTACGCTAACAGTCCTCGAACAATGAGGGAAGTCCGAGCGATTTGAAGTACGCATTCGAAAGCCCCACAGAGAGAGCCTTGGCCCGTGCGAGGTACCAGGGGCCGCGACCGCTACTGGCAGTGTTGCTCGCCAGCCGCGAGAGCACCCCTAGTGCCATCAGCGCCGCCCGGCGACGGCGGGTGTTTTCCACTGCCGCCACAAAGCCGCCCTGAGTCGCAACCGGACCCAGCGAGTTAAGCCGATGAGCACTGCGGGCGTTTCGCAGAATCCGAAATAGCTGCGCCAGCCCCGCATATACGGGACCAGTTCCTCCATCGTCGTCTCCATGCTGACACCTTTTGCCCGTCGCGTGATCTCCCGGATTCGTTGCTTAAACCGATCCAAGGCCTTGGGCGCGATAACGCGCTTGACCTCCGGACCAGCCGTAAAGCTGAAGCCGAGAAACTTCCGCTCCTGCGGTCGTGCCACCGCACTCTTCGCCTCATTTACCTTGAGCTTGATCTTGTGCGTGATGAGATGCGTAATACTCTTCGTCACCCGTTGCCCCGCCTCGGCATGTCACCCCCATCCCAGCGGACCGACTTATCGCCGGCGGAGAAAGACTACCGGGACCGTCACGAAGAACTTACCGGCAGCGCGCTGCACCAGTGTCCGCAATGCAAGCAAGGCCGTATGCTCGTAGTCGAGATCCTGCCCAGGCTGCTATGGGCTTGGCCGCGCCAGTGCGACGCCGAAGTGTTGCCCATGCGCGGCGTACTGGGTAGAGTATGCTTCCAAAGCCGCCCTGCGACCTGTTCTCCACCCCCAACCACTCTGGCCGCACGGTCGTCGCAGGGTCGCCGTGGCGATTCTCAATCTCAAGAGCATCCCGGCGCCCGCTCCTTCCGGCGCAGCCAGACTATTCAAAACCCATAGGTCGACCTCTGGTGCAGCGGTTTAGTTCAATCGGTTTTTAGCTCACCGTCGCGGCGACCAACATCCCGCAACTCCGAAAACCTGTGCCGCCGCGACGCTGAGCTAAAAACCCTCTGCATTGGGCAGGATTGCCCGCCCTACTGCCGCAGTGTCTTGCGTAGCCAGGCGATCGTCTCCGCCTTCCAATGTTGCATCTCGGGAGCGCGCCAGCCGCCCATGCCGTGCCCGCCGCCTTCGATCGTAATCAGTTCGCAGGCCGCGCCCACCTGCCGGATCGCGTCGCAAAACGCGGTGGATTGCTCGAAACTCACTTGGTCGTCCTGGGTGCCATGTATCACCAGAAACGGCGGCATTCCCTGGTGCACGGCGGCGATGGGCGAAACCGCATGCAGCTTTGCCAGGCCGGCTTCATCCAGTTGTTCTACGCCGAAAAAATGGATGCCGCCGCCGTCGGCCGCGTGACGGTTGATGGTGGCCATGTTGAAGCGCTCCGGATGCGCGCGCCGCAACAGCGCCAGCTTTCCGTAATCGGACGGCCCATAGAAATCCACCACGGCCGCTACTTTGGTGGCCGGCGTCTCGTGTGTGCCGGCATAATTTACGAAGAAGCCGCCCGCCGATTCGCCGATAATCGCGATCCTGGAGACGTCCACGCGATACTCCGCCGCATGCGCCTTCACCCAACGGATGGCGCTGTTCACGTCGTCCATCGCCTCGGGAAAATGGACCGCCGGCGCCAGCCGGTAATCGATGCTGAACCAGGCGAAGCCGGCATTGGTCAGCGGATCGAACAACGGCCGGACATTGGTGCTCTTGCTTCCCTCGTCGAATCCGCCGCCGTGCATCAGAATGGCTGCCGCAAACGGCCCCGGCCCGTCCGGCACGTGCAGGTCGAGCAGTAAGGGCTGGCCGCCCGGGCGGGCGTATTCGACGTCCTGCTTGTCGCGCGGCGCGGCGGCCAGGGCCGCGGCACAGGCCAGAACTGGAACGATGGCGGATCTTCGCATTGGTAGATTTTAGCGCGGTGCTGGCTTTAGACCAGTCCGTTTCTAATTTCCCCTTTCAAACCAAGCGTGCCGTTTTCCGGCACACGGCTTACCGATGATCTTCTAGGTGTGGCTTGCGCCGGGTATTTCACAGTGCCCATCAACTTATGCAAACCCATTCCGTATAGCTGATCGCCGGTGAATGGAGCCCGTTTTGTTGGCCGTTGCCCACCTCGCCGATACTGCCAGCGTCGCAAGCTCGTCACCACAAAATAGTCCATCTTGTGGAACTCCCGGTCGGCGTTCCCCGTCCGGAAATAGTTCCCCCAGCCGCGAAGCACGGGCGTCAGTTTGGCGACGGTCTGCTTCACTGCTTGCCCGCTTTGCCGCTTGCTGGTCAACTCTCGCACGCGATCGCGAAGCTTCTTCGTCGCCTTCGGACTCGGCCACCGCGGCATGAAATGCCAGCGGGGGTTTCGCTGCATGCTCCGCTTCTTGCGAATCGTACATCCCAGGAATACGAAGCCTTCTTTCCCACGCCTCAAGTCCACCGACCGCGTCTTCACTGTATGCAGCGTCAGCCCGAGCCGATCCATCACCAGCCCCAGCCGCCGTAGCGCTTCCCTCGCCGCCGATGCCGTGCGGCACATCGCCACCAGATCGTCGGCGTATCGGACCAGAATCCCAAGCTGGCTACATTTCGCCGCCCAGATCCGATCCAACTTGTTGAGGTAGATGTTGGCCAACAGCGGCGAGATCACTCCGCCCTGCGGGGTTCCCGCCAGCGTTTCTCTCACCGTGCCATCCTCCATCACTCCCGCTTCCAACCATTGCCGGATCAACTTCAGTACCCTTCGATCCGAGATCCGCTCCCTCACCAACCCCATCAGGGTCTCCCTCCGGATGTTGTCAAAGTAGCCTTGAATGTCTGCATCCACGACAAAGTTGTATCCCTGGTTGCCCGCTACCCGGATCGCTTCCAGGGCCTGGGTCGCACTCCTCTTCGGCCGGAATCCATAACTGCTTGGCTGGAAGTCCGCTTCGAAGATCGGCTCGATTACCAACTTCGCCGGGGTACCCTCTGGGTCCTGCACCACCCGATCCCTTACCGTGGGTATCCCCAATGGCCGCTGCTTCCCATCTGCCTTCGGTATGTCCGGATCGTCTCCGCTTCTACCCCTGCCGCGCCGCCGTTGCTGCGCACCCGCCTCCATGCTTCCCATAGAACGTCACTCCTATAGATCCGGTCGTACAACGCATGGAACCGCCGCGTCCTACTCTGCTTGGCACACACATATAGCTTGCGTTGGAGTTGTCGTACTTTTTCAACGGGGATTTTGGCCGTCTCACTGATTGTTGCGGCCCGCCGGTTTGCTCCCCTCTCTTTCAAGGGCTTTTGACACTCCGCTCCGCTCGGTCGGATCTCTCCTCCCGGCTGGATTCTGCTACCGGGCGCTCCGGCGCTTACTCGGACAGGACTTGCACCTGCTAGAACAACGCGTCTTTCAGGACGCACCATGGAAGAAGATTGTATCAAGGCCGGAGGGGCGGCGTCCTATCTCCCTTTAGGCGCAGCTTGTCCGGCAGCAGAACATAGCCGGCCGCCAGCGCCAGCATGAGCAGCGAAGCGGCGGCGCAAAAAAGATCGTCATGCACGGCGCAACGCGAGGCGAGCGCGCCCAATGCATCGAAAGTGACTCCGGCGTAGGCCCACTCACGCAGAAGGCGCGTCGGCGGATAAGACAGGGCCGGCACCGCCAAGAACTTACAGGGCCCCAGAATCAAGAGCAGGTAATCCGGATAGCGGAGCGTGTGCGCTTGCATCAACGCTTCCGGAAGTCCCTCGCTCCGCCTCGCGTCCCGCGGCACCATCCACGTCCTGGACCAGCATGGCGATTTGGCCCAAAAGGAAACAAAAGGAAGAAGGGAATTCCGGCGTCCTCCAGCAATCCCTTTGTCATTGCAAGCTGGATTCCGTCGTTAGTCGCCAGCACATGGCCCTCACGGAGCTCAACTCCGCATTGGGGACAATACATGATGATAGACTGCTGGCCCAAGTGTACCCCGGCGCAAACTAGCGGATTAACAATCGGCCCGCAGGTTGCCAACGTTGCCAACCTGCCCCACACTCAGTCACGCGGCACGCCACTTTATTTTAGCCAGCCGAACCAACAACTTGCCGGAAATGCCCGCCAGTTCTCTCCCGGCCCCGCTCTATCATTCAGTCAGGAGGACAAAATCGCCAATGGCAGCCGAACGACAAATCGAAGCCAATCGCCCGAACGCTAAAGAATCCACAGGTCCCAAAGCGCGTGTGCCTGCGCCGTCGCGCCGCCATGCACTGAGGCTCTTAACGATGGCGCTGCCGGCCGCCTGCTGCGCCTATTGTCAGTGTACGTTGTGGAACCAGTCTACGTGCTCATCGGTATACTCTGGCGGCAACCCCACTCTCGGACAGTACCTATCCAACGAGTGGTCGTCTTACAATCAGGTCAACGCCGCAAACGCCGCCAAACCCCAACCCAAGATCCCAATCCTGACCGGCCAGATAGCGCCGGCCAACGGCTCCTACCTGACCACCATCGGACAAGTGGCCGCGCTCGCTCCATATATCACTACTTATATGGCTTGGATGAAGGGCATCGGGATTACCACGCAAGATTGGTTCGGACAGACTACCGCAATGGCCGCTTCAGTGCAGTGCAATCCGTCCAACTACAATTGTCCCGTGCCTAGCGACTGCGTTGGCGGCGTGTACCTGGCGCTCAATCAAGCCCTCCCGGCCGGCGCCAACGGACCTCTCTGCACGGCGTTGTACTACTACGACAAGATGTTCGCCTATGCCGCCGCAAACGGCATTACCATTCGCGGGGGATTCCCGGAGGACACTGCGCAAGTGACGGCTTGCGGTCTCACCCCAGGATCGATCACCAAGGCTCAGTTCATCGCTTGTATCGGCCCGCCGACTCAGGCCGAGTTCGCACGCTACGGGTCCGCCATAACCCGTTATCAAGCGATGATCGAGCCGGTGGCGGGCGCGGCGGGGATCGAGCAATTCAGCGTGTCGGACTTCGGCGCGATCGTCGTTTACATCTCCGGGGTTATTAGAGCGATCTCGCCGTCCACTAAAATTGGAGCGGCTTACACCGGAATGTCGTGGCCTACCTCCGCCGCTCCCAACTCCGACCTGTGCTACTGGTTGGATGCGACCGGTGTAGCGAATCCGAGCCTGGTCAACTCCGCCTGCACTACTTCCCCGACCGGAGTCTCCGCGGCTGTGGACTACGTGAACATCGACGTATTCGGCGGTACCTGCGACCAGTCCGGCAACGCTTACGCCACCGAGTTGCTCTGGTTCCAAGACAACTTCCTGTCCGCTGCCGCCAACCCGAACAACTTGCCAGTCTTTGTCGGCCAGGCCGATCCTCCGCGCTGGTGCAGTGTCTCGCTCCGACCCACGGAACAAAACGCTTACTTGGGCTGTCTCGACATGGTTTGGGATACCAGCGGGCTGCGGCCGGTTTGGCAGCAGACGTTCGTGGGATGGGCGAGCGCAAACAACATCGGGTCGGTATCGCTCTACTTCACTATTCCTTGGTTCGGCGGCACGTCGAATCAGTCGAACGACAACTGTGTGCTGGGCAACGCCGTCGCGAATGCGATGACTACTCTGTCCCCTAACGCTAACGCCGCCAATTGGGAACAATTGAAGAACTGGTGGACTGAATCGCTGCAGGGAAGCTCTTCGTTGACCGGCAGCGCACATCTGGGCCACTAAGAATGGCAGTTGTAACCCCGCAAGTTTTGCGGTGATAACGCTTGGAGGGCGGTTTTCGACGGTGCCCCACATTCAAGCAAATAATGCATCCCGTCAGCCTGCACTGTTCGTATTTGCTAGCGAGGCGGAAAACACAATGAAAATCGCAACTATCGCATTAGCGGCTGCCATGCTTCCGGCGTGGGCGCAGGAAATCAAGATGCCGGTCAATCTGGAGGCGCTGGCCGCTAGGGCGGACGACGCCGTAACGGTCACTATGGACAAGTCCATGCTGCAGCTTGCCGCCAAGTTCTTGAACGATAAAGACGATGACGAGGCGGATGTCCGCAAACTGGTCGCCGGGCTGGATGGCATCTACGTCAGGAGCTTTGAATTCAAGCACGAAGGCGAATACAGCATGGCCGATGTCGAGGCCGTGCGCGCCCAGTTGCAAGGCCCCGCTTGGGGGCGGCTGGTGGGCGTGAGATCCAAGAACGGCGACAACGTGGACGTTTATTTCAAGGACGGCGGCAACGGAAAGTTAGGCGGCATCGTGGTGATCGCCGCCGAACCGAAGGAGCTGACCATCGTCAACATCATCGGCACGCTCGACCCCGAAAAGCTGGTGGATCTGGGCGGCGAGTTCGGCATTCCGCGCTTGGAGAGGTCCAAGACCCGGAGGGAGGCGCAATGAGAGCGCGCGCGTTGGCGCCGGTTCTGCTGGCTTTGATGGCGGCGGGCGCAGCCTTCGGCAGCGACGCGGAGTTCGATCGCATCGTGAAGGCCATCGAATCCCGGTACGGGACAAAGCCCCTGCATGTTCCTTTCATGGGCCTCGCGAATTTCGCAGTGAAAGTGGCGCATCCGGAGGGAGCCAGCGGCTTCCACCTGGCGGTATTCGAGGGACTCAAGGACCTGAGGTCCGCAGAGGACCCTGGCGATTGGCGCGAGCGGGACCGTTTCATGGATTCGCTGGCCGGCAAGAACCTGCGCCCGCTGGTGCGCGTGCATTCCCGGCACGATGGGGAGGCCACCTACATCTTTATGGGTCCGGCGAGTAAGTCGAGTAAGTCCACGCGCGTGCTCATCGCCACCTTCGAGCGCAATGAAGCCACCGTGATTGAAGTGCAGGCCAACATCGAGACTCTGCTCAAGTCGCTGGAAGAGCCGGCACACGCCGGCCGCACCCTTCGCGAATAGATTTATGCAGAGCCCCACTCGACGATCGACTATAGCACCGCGGCGGACGGCTCCGAAACGGTCGAGATCCGCCGCAGAAGCCTCCCTACACCGTGACCGTCGCGGGCGCGGATGCCCGCATGGTCGAGAGCTACGTGCCATCGTTGGGCTCTTCGGTTTCACGCAAGATCGTGATCGCGCGATACGTGGGACGGGACGTGCCAGACGACGGCGCGACCCAAGCCCAACTCCCGCCGCGCATGCACGCGACGCCTTATTCCGACTTCTGACTCCTGTCTCCCGTCTTCTTTTCTCTCCCCACATCCAAATGCCTGTAATTCATAATGGCGTTGAATAGCAGGAAGTGGCTCCCCGAAGTCTCGTTGCGCCACATGGGATTGTTGGAGAACAGCACGATGTGTCCCTGGCCATGCGGGACATCCACGATTGCGGGCTTCTCGGCTAACTCGGAACCGCCGTCCAGCAAGCCGCTTACCAACAGGTCTTTGGCCTCCGCGAAGCGCAGGATCACGCGCGGTAACTCGTTGTCCGGCGGAATCCGCCAGCCGGCGTACGCCCGTACTTCTTCTGGGACATATAGTTCCTTTTCGCGCGGAGTGCGCTTCAGCGGCTTCTCGGGCGCAACGTATGGGCGGCCCTGGATCACATCGGGGTCGGTCGCCGATCCCCGGCCGCTCGGCCGGCTCACATTGCTTTCTTCGCCGCCGCCGAAGCCCAGACTTACATTCAGAATGGGGTTCTCGCTGTAGTAAAGGTAGAGCTTTTCTCCGTACCCGTAAGCGATAGGGCTCTTGGCATCCTCCACACCGGCCTGCAGCACGTCGCCCGGGCACACCAGCTTCTGCGAAGGCCGCAGCGAGACAGCGCGCGTCATGCCGCCCTCCACCGGCAAAGCCGCCGATTCGCCGACCGCCACCAACAGGCCCCATCCCGCACGAAGCGCTCCAGGCTCGCCACGCCGGAGTAGCCGAAGCCGCCGCGTATGTCGTCGCTCGAATCAAGACCCGCCGCGCCGAAGCTGGGCGTCTCGACCGTGCTCTTCCAGGGCATCGCATTTCCCTGCATGGGAAGTCCCTGCATGGCCGACGCCAGATTGCCCGCGAACGGCGGCACGATGATGACATCAAACTGATCGCGCAGATTCGAAATTTCGCGAACCTTGGTATCCGCGACATAAGTGTAGGGAATCTTAAGCTGGTCCAGGGTAACTCGGAACCAGCCGTCCTCCTGCGTATTAGTCCAATTGTGCAGCAGCGCCACCCGCGGGGCTTCCAATGCGTGCCGCGCCACGCTCAGCTTGGCGTCCGTGGCTAATACGCTAATCCCCAGATCGCGCGCGGCGGCTTCGATCTAGCTGCGGTCGGCATTGGAGATAACGAAAGTCCCGCGATTGAATTTCCGGCCGTCGGCTTCGAAAGGCTCTTCGGCGGCTTCCATGGCCACGCTCGCCAGCCGGAAGCGGAAGGTGGCCAGCGCGCTGTCCGTATTGTTCTCGATCAGGTACGTGGTGTGGCCGGCGCCCTTGATGCCCCCCGCCGCGCCGACCTCGCCAGCGACCTTGCCCATGGGTACATCGAGCACGGATGCGTCCATCACCCGGACGGTCTTCACGTTTGCCAGCGCGCCCAGAGTCCACCCGGTATCGTCATAGGGCCGCGGGTCTTTTGCGCTGAAATATTGCGTGTCGAGCAAAGTGTCCGCCAGGCGGCTGTAAGGCTGATCCATGCGGATGACATAGCTGCCCGCCGCAAATTTTACCGTCGTGGTGGTGGGAGCCTCCTTCGGCGCATCTTTCGGCTTGTCTTCCGCCGCCTTCGCGGGACCGCCAATCGCCGAGCTTTCCACGTTGAGCACCGCCGCCGAGGAGGCCTTGTCCGCGCGCGAAATCTCGATGCCCTGCGCTCTCAGGACATTCAACAAGCGCGCCTGATCGCCCGGCCGTGGAGGTACGGCATCGCCTCGGGATGATGCTTGCCATACATGTAGACATCCACGAAGCGGTCGTGCCCATCCGTCTCGATGACCGGCGTAAGCAGCACGATCGAATTCTTCCGGATGGTTTGGATGAGCGGCGTATCTTCGACCGCCAGCCGGTAGGCGAGCTCCATCAGCATTTCGGGCGAGCCGGACTCGGGCGAGTGGATGCTGCCGTCCGCCCAATAAATGGGCTTGCCCTGCTGGATCAGCGCTTGCGCGTCGGTCTCGCTCAAGCCGCGCGGGTCCGCCAGGCGGGCCGTGATCTGGCGGTAGTGGTCGAGGTTTTGGATGGTGGCTTCATCGGCGATCGCCACCAGAATCATCTCCCGCCCTTCCTCGCTCATGCCCATCGAAAACACCCGCACTCGGGGGCTGCGGCTGGCGAGCAGACGCATGTAGCCGTTGATCTGCTCCACGCGGTCCAGCACCTCCGGCGCGCCGATGATGTGGCCCAGGTATGTATCGGGCGCGGGCACGCAGGAACTCCTCGGCAGGTGATCGACCAGTTCGGTGGAGAAGTAAGTCTCCGTGGTGGCTTTGCGGATGGCGGCGGTGTAGGCGGTGTCGTCCTTCATCTCGCAGGATCCGGCGGCTTGTCCCGCGTAGGCGGAAGACGCGGTTAATGCAATGGCAGCAAGGCCAGCGCAGCTTGTTTGGACATATCTTGCTACCTATATCACATAGCTGAATTGACCCGGAGGTCTGTCGGGGTGCGCCAGACCCACTAATCAATAGTCCGGGCGCGGAAGGGCGCCCTCAAGAAAGTTCCTAGAACCGTCGCAACTGGGGCCGCAAGAAAACGATGGGGCCTGACCCGCCATCGCCAGACTTGCGTTTCCTTGAAACGCTGGGAGGCCTGTCCGCGAGCGCGCCCCATCCACGTTGATCATCGCCAATCCTGCGCACCGTGATGGATATGCAAAATTTCGACCGCCTCAGCTTTCACCACGCAGACCACGACATAGGGCAGCGGCGTAAGCGTAAGTTCTCTTAGTGCCGGCGCGCTGGCCTGGTCTGCCCCGGTTGGGCGAAGTTTTCAGGGAGCGGATACGCTGGTAGATCGTTCGGACGGTCGGTTCCGCAAAATTCGGGTAGTGCTGTTGGAGGTAGTTCTTGATGCTCTCTAGCTCTTCAGCGGCTGGAACAGTCCAACGAATGCGCATTTAGGGCTTGAACATGGCTTCGAGGCGGGCGTCCATTTCTTCCTCTTCGATAAACTCGCCGCGCTCGGCTGCGGCGATCCCTCTTTCTACAGCGGCAAGGAAACGTACTTCCTCGTCGAGGTAACGGGTAACGACATTCGTCGCCAACCGCTCGGGGACGGTCCCGGCTTTAGCGGCGATCTGCGCGAGCTGCGCTTGCTGGTCGGGGGTCAAATGTACTTCCATTCCCCCAGGATACCGGAACGAATCGGCTCGGGCAAGTTGCGGCTCACCGGGGCGAGCGAAGCGCGCCTTATTCCGGCTCCCGACTCCTGGCTTCCGACTCCTTCCTCGCGGCTTCCGGCTTCTTGTTCTCCCCCGACCCGTTCGAAATTTCCCGCATCACATCCGCCACCACCTCATCGGCGTGTCCTGACTCGATCGCCTGCTGCATGCGACGCAAGGCCACGCCTACGATGTCGCGATGGTGCAGGTTGCAGCCGGGCCCTTTGGAGGCGAGGTCCAGCCAGATCTGGTGCAGCAAGTCTATATCCTGCGGCCACAATCTGGGCGGATGCGGGCCGAGATTGAAGAAAATGGATTCTTCCTCGCCCGGCACCACAATTTCCAGTGACAGCGACGGCCGCGGCTCAGGCAGGTTTTCCCATTCCCGGCCGACCGTGCTGCCCTGCTCGGCGGGACTCATTTTCGGCGACAGACCCGTCACGATGCGCGAAGCTTGCAAGCGGTCCGCCGTGGCCACGATAGCGGCGTAAGGATTGCTTCCCGGCACCACCATCAGCTCGACATGCTTGCCGGCTTTCTCCGCCAGGGTCACGACTTTGGTGAAGACCGCGGTCTCGTCCACGGAGAAGATCTGGCTGGCATCCAGCGGGTGCTCGCCGGAACCGGCCTGCGTCACCTGGCGGACCGAGAGCACCACAATGTCGATGCGGCGCGTATCGGTCTTCTCCAGCACGCGCTGCAGGTGCTCCAGGCGATTCGGGTTGCGCACCGCCACGATGACGTTGCCGGGCCGCACGTGCGCGGTCTCCGCCGACAGGTCCTCGCTCGTGTTCAAGTTGAACTTCTCCAGCTCCTGCGAATGCGCGGCTGTGTGCAGGCGATTGTACTTTTCGGAGATCTCGAACACGATGAAGAACACAATCGTGAAACTCACGCCGGAGATAGTGGCAATCTCCTTGGTGACCACGTTGATCAAGGCCAGCGCAAACAGCGTGATGGTGATCAGGATCAGCCCGACGGGAATCTCCGTGCCGGCGATGTGAAAATTGAGCGGCACCTTCCATCCTCGGCCGCCCGGCTGCTTGTAGCGCAGCACCAGCACCGACAGCGCCTTCATGGCGAAGCTCCACACCACGCCAAACGCGTACGCTTCACCCAGCATGTAGACGTCGCCGCGGCTGATCAGGATAGTGATGAGTTGCAGGATGACGATCAGGTTGATGAGGCGCGAGCTGGTTCCAAACTTGTGGTGCGGGTGCCGGAACCAGTCCGGCAGCACGCCGTCCTCGGCCACCCGGTTCAGCACGCCGTTCGAGCCGATGATGGCTGTGTTCACCGCTCCGGCTAAAATCAAAGTCCCCACCAGTACCACGAAAGCATGGAACAACAGCCGCACGGACATGGGACCCACCAGGTACATGGAGAGTCCGCCGATCAGATTGTCCAGGAACTTGTGCCGCGCTGCGTCCGGAATGATCATCACCGCGAAGAAGGAGACCAACGACGTGAACAACATGCTGTAAACGAAGATCACGAAGCCGGCGCGCTCCAGGTTCTTCAGCTTGGGATATGCGATCTCGCGATTCACTTGCGCCAGGCTTTCTTCGCCGCTCATAGCCAGCAGCGAGTGGCCCAGGCCCACCATAATTGCAATGATCGTGATCGAAGGCGCCGCCGTGCCCCGCAGCCAGCCCAGCCCTTCCTTGCTGAAATGCAGATTGGCCAGCGTCGGCAGCGGCACCGGCTGGTAGCCGTTCGTGAAGATTGTGACGAGGCACCAGCCGATCAGGATGACCACCATCACGGTGGTGATCTGCATGATGCGCAGAGCCTTCTCGCTGGATTCGTGGATGCCGATGATGTTCTTGCGCCAGAAATATACGGTGACCGCCGCCGCGAATACCGCCGCGAAATAGGGCGGATGCACGTGCAGGCTGGGGATCTTCAAGTACTCGCCGGTCTCGTTGATCAGCCCGCCGAGGTACAGGCCCGCGCTCACCCCGCTGATGGGGCCGGTGAGCACGTAGTCGAACATCAGCGCGGAGACCGAGAATTTGGCCAGGGTGCCGCCCATGGCCTCGTGCACGACTCTGTACACGCCGCCGCGCACGAACATGCTGCAGCTTTCGATATAGATGGCGCGCACCGCATACGAGAACAGCATGATCGCCAGGATGAACCACGGTGCAGCTTTGCCGATGGCTTGTTCGGCGATGCCACCGACATAGTACGCCGAGGAAGCCAGGTCGCTAAGTACGATGGCTGCCGCTCTCCAGAAGGAGATGAACGACAGCATGACGGTGGTGGCGACGACGACATTAACGGCGCGGGGTCGTTGCGGCTGGGTCATTCGTGGGGCGCTCAAGTGCAGGTTAGCATCCACATCGTAGCATAGGCGCGGATATAGTAGTTAGAGATGAGCTCCGAAAAACTGGCCCGCTCGATCGTCGCGCGGCTGCGCGCCGCTGGCCACCAGGCCTATCTGGTGGGCGGCTGCGTGCGCGACCTGCTGCTGGGCCGCGAACCGAAGGATTTCGACGTGGCCACGGACGCGCGTCCGGACCGCGTGAGCGAGTTGTTCGAGCGTTCCGAGCACGTGGGCGCGCACTTCGGCGTGGTGTTGGTGCGCGAGGACACGGCCCAAGTGGAGGTGGCCACGTTCCGCAGCGACGCCAGCTACAGCGATGGCCGACGGCCCGATGCAGTACACTTCGAGAGCGACCCCCGGCAGGATGCGATGCGGCGCGATTTCACCATCAACGCGCTGCTGCTGGATCCCGATACGAATCAGGTGCTGGATTTCGCTGGGGGCCGCGACGACTTGCGCCGCCGCGCGATCCGGGCCATCGGCGATCCGGAAGAGCGCTTCCAGGAAGACCACTTGCGCCTGATCCGCGCGGTGCGGTTCGCGGCCCGGCTGGGCTTCGAGATCGAGCCCGCCACTATGGCTGCGCTACAGCGGCTCCACGGCCTGATCGTAAACGTTTCGCCCGAGCGCGTGCGAGACGAACTGGCGCGCATCCTGACCGAGGGCGGCGCGCGGCGCGGCTTCGAGCTACTGGATGAGAGCGGACTGCTGGGCGACATTCTGCCCGAAGTCGCCGCTATGAAAGGCGTCGCGCAACCCCCGGAATTTCATCCCGAAGGCGACGTTTGGACGCACACGCTGCTGCTGCTCGAAAAGCTGCACAATCCCACGGTGACGCTGGCCGCGGGCGCGCTGCTGCACGACGTCGGCAAGCCGCCGACTTTCCGCGTGGCCGACCGCATCCGCTTCGACGGGCATGTGGAGGAAGGCGTCCGTCTGGCGCACGGCATCCTTACGCGGCTGCGTTTCTCGGGCGAGCAGACCGAGCAGATTGAGGCGCTGATCGCCAACCACATGCGCTTCATGAACACCGGACAAATGCGCGAGAGCACCATGAAGCGCTTCCTGCGCACGGAAAACTTCGCGGAGCACCTCGAGCTGCACCGCCTGGACTGCCTGTCGAGCAGCGGAAAGCTGGACGGCTACAAGCACGTGGTGGCGCGGCTGGCGGAACTGGGCGAAGAGCAACTGCGGCCCAAGCCTCTGCTGACCGGGCGCGATCTTATTGAATTGGGCCACGAGCCAGGGCCGTTATTCGGTAAGATGCTGGCGGCCGTGGAAGACGCCCAGCTTGAAGGGCGATTGCAGAGCAAGGACGACGCGCTGGCCTTGGTGCGCGCGCAGTTTGGGGACGCGAAGCAGGCGTCCCCATGAGTGGGGACGCGGCACGCACGAGTGCGTGCGCCACGCTATTTCAGTTGCACGTCAAAGAACTCCACGGCCGCATGGTAAGCCGCCCGCCAATGCGCGTGCATCAGGAAATCGTGGATCTCATCCGGAAAGATCAACTGCTCCACATGCACGCGTCCGCGCAGAGCTTCCACTAATTCTACCGTCTGACGGAAATTGACGTTGCGGTCGTCGTCGCCATGAATCAGCAGCACCGGCGATCGCCAATCTTTGGCATTCGCCATGGGCGACGAATTGAACGCCAGCCTCCCCGCTGCGTCGTCTCTGCCGATGCCCAACTCCTCGGTCCAGTCATGCACGCCGTGCATATCGACGCCCGCGGCAAAAAGATCCGAAGCGCGCGCCAGGCCCAGCGCGGTCAAGTATCCGCCATACGACCCGCCCCACAATCCGATGCGCGCTGGGTCGACCTCCGGACGATTCTTCAGAAACAGTCCGGCGCCCAACACATCGTTGAACTCACTGGCGCCGCCTGGTCCGTAATTGAGCGCTTCTCGAAACTTCATGCCATAGCCGATGCCGCTGCGATAGTTCACCGAGAGCACCACATAGCCGCGGCTGGCCAGATACTGATTCATGGCATAGGCGTTGTTGTAGTAATACATGTAATGCCAACCTAGTAACATCTGCCGTTGCGATCCGCCGTGAAAGAACACCACTGCAGGATGCCGCTGGCCCGCGGCTGTCTTGGGCAGAAACAACTGGCCGTGCAGCGTAACTCCGTCGGCGGCGGAGAAGATCACTTGCTGCGGAGTTACCAACGCAGCTTGCGGGAAGTCCGCCGGAATGGCATCCGGCGCCAGGTCGCGGATCTCGCCAGATGCCAGCCGGATTGCGGGCCGCGCCTGGCGCGCGGTGTCGGAGTGGATGAAAACGAGCGCGCCGTCGCTGGTCACTGCGGGCGACCACTCCAGGCCGGCGCCGCCCGTGCCGCCTTCAACTTGGACCGGCGCGCCGCCGGCCGTCGCTACGCGCCAGATATGTCTGCGGTCGATATCGTCCTGGTTCGACGAGTAAACCATCTCGCGGCCGTCCGGAGTCATGGCCACGTGCTCCACTTCGAAGGCGCCTGGAGTGAGCAGCGTGGCGTCGCTGCCGGCGACCGCTACGGAGTACAGATGCGTCCAGCCGTCACGTTCCCAGGGAAACACCAGGCGGTCGCCGGCCCAGAACAACTGCTGCTCGGATCCCAACTGGCGGAACACGCTGCCGTCGCCCTCCAGGGCTTTCCAGACTTCTTTGCCGATGCTTACTCGTGTGGCGTCCGCCACCCGAATGGACCACGGCGGCCCGCTCCGCACGCCGGCAAAGAACTTGTGCTCGTCCACGGTGGGGATGCGCACAAAAGTCACGCGCCTGCTATCGGGCGACCATACCGGGGCATCGTCATGATCCACGCTGGCATCCAGGTAATGCACCGTCTTGGCTGCCGCGTCGTACACCCCGATGAAGCTGTGATTCCCGCGGCTGCTCACGAAGGCCAGGCGCGCGCCATCGGGCGACCATTCGAGGCCGCCATTCTGCCCGCGGGCATGGATCAATTGCTCCGGCTTCTCCTTGCCGTCGCCGGGGCCGTCGAGTGGCGCAGCCCACACCTGGCCCTTGCGCACGAAAGCTACCAGCCCGCCTTTGGGAGATACGGCCGGTTGGTTGCCCTCGCCGATCAGCCGGGGCGCTTTCTCGGCCGCCGCGCCTTCCAGCGCCACTACCCAAACCTGTTGCTCCGCACCCTTGGGATCGTTGGTGGGATTGGGATACTCGCCCGCGCCGTTGGCGCCCTCACCGCGAACGTAGACGATCTCGCGGCCGTCGGGAGTCCACTGCAATGCGGAGATCTCCTGCCCGTCGTCTTCGGTGTACGCGGTGACGCTATGGCCGCGGTACTCGGGCGGCTCAGCCACCCAGACGTTGCGCACGCCGCGCGCATTGTAGACCCAGGCGATCTTGCCGCCGGAGTGCGATACGACCGGCGCCGATGGAAACGGGGCGCTCAATATCCGCTCGAGCGTGAAGGAAGTCTGCGCGCAGGCGCAGGCGGCCGAAGCCAGCGCCGCGGCGAGGAACCGGGGAAAAGGCATCTCTATAGATTACAGCAGGGCGAGCTTCGCCCGGCGCGTGGCTGGTGGGAACCCACCAGTTGGGGGACCCAAACGATGCCCCGGCCGATGGCTGCCGGTTGTGCGTCGTTGTGCATCGTTGTGCGAAATTGGGCACTGGGCGCGTTTGACGCCGCTCTCGAAAATTTGGACCAACGAAACCAATTTGGTCTTTGAAATCATAGAGTTGACATTTTGGAACTGGGCCGATTTTTCCGATTCATCTAACATTGCGTAACATTAGTGTTGCCTTCGCGTTGCCTCGGTGAGTCACGAACAAAGCCTATGATTATGACGCTGACGATAAATGGCTTGCATGGCGACAAGTCTCCGGTGCGGAGGGTTCTTACTCTTTGGGAGGATAGCACGGCAACGACAGGGATTTGACTCTGCGACTGGCCTTGCGCGTTTGTTTTCAATGGATTGTTGTTGCGCCGAACGGTGTGATTCCCAAGGCGAACCAGTGGGCCGGTCTAATGAAACCTACTTTTTGGAAGCCTCAGAGTGAATCTCGGCGACGTACCCACCCGGGAATTGCACGATGGCAGCGTTCCTTCGATCGGCCGCGTAAGGACCTACCAGGATTACAACGCCGGCCCCGTTAGCTTTGGCGAGGGTCTCTGCAAGATTTGCGACCTCATACCCGGTGATCTCCCGACCGTAGGGATACGGGAGATGACCATCCGTCACGAGCACGGCCAGCTTGCCGAATGTCGATTCAATTCGAATCCGCCTATAGGTATCGGTTGGCCGCCCGATCTCGATCCCAGGCGCGCGCGGATCGTCGGAGGTCGTTTTGCCATGCGAAAAGGCAAGAAAGCTGCGAGTGAATGCGGTCACCCTGTCCGCGGATACATAGACACGGTTCTCCGGGATCGTTTGAAGCGGAGCATACGATGGCGGAGTAGTGTGCCAGTACAACTGCATATTCACGCCGCCGGGCCACTGGACGATGGCATCTCGTCCGATCGGATCGTTAAACGGACTGACGAGCACATCTGCACCAGCGGCGCGAGCGGCGCTAATCGCGTCATCCAGGTTGCTAACCAAATAGCCGGTGCGCTCCAGACCGAAGGGATAGGGAACCGGTGTCTTGAATCCGAATACGGATAAGATGCCGGCTGGAGTCAACACAGCTTGCAATATGGTGCTGCTCGGGGTTGGCGTCACGGTGGAAATGCTTGCTTAGAGGCGCCGCCGCCGAAGGTGGCTAGAAGACTTGCCACGAAACGGTCGACATCCTGCGGAGCGACGTAGACGTGCGTCGAATCATATTGGGGCCCGACAGCGACGTTAGCGGCAGCCGCGGCGTAGGCGATATTCGGTGTGGACGCTTGCCGCGGCGACAGCCGCACACCGCAAAAGCCGAGGAAGACCGCGGTAGTCACCACCAGGAATCTGGTAATGCGCATCGGATGTTCCTTTCCGTTCTCTAGCCTGATTGCCTTGCGCCTGTCTACAAAAATCGCGGTCGAATGGAACAAGGACGATACCGGCATGGTCTGTTCCGCGACAACAAGCTCGAGAATATTCTTGTTCGTATAAAAACGGGCCATTTCTACGCGATCTCGGCACGCAGATTGGGTAAGCGGCCAGTAAGGCATGATCGAGACGCCGAATGGGAGTCCGGGTTCGAACGACACAGGGTTCACCCCCGCAAACATCAGGCCGCGCATCGATTCCTGGAAAATCGCCATCAAGTTCACGAATCACCCACTTGAGAATCTGCGCCTTCTCCCCACGTGGCAACGCCGGCAAGATTTCTTCGAAATCGCTCAAGTTCGCCATGGCGTGCCTCTTCATTGTCGGATGCCTGACGCCATCGCCACAGCGGCTTTCCCGCTGCGTGGCTGCTTGGTTGACCTCAGACAACGCCTGAGAGCTCGCCATGTTCGCATTCGGGTAATTGCTCAACGTTTAAGCAGCAACGGCGTAAATTCCTTCGGCCACATGTTCGATGTAGTCGAGTGCATCTCTCACAAGGACACCGTCGATAGGCCATTGAAGGCCTGGATTTGTTGGATCCATATCGGCCTCGTGCGCAATCTTGTTTCGACGCTCCACAATCATATCCAACCGCGCTTTGACTGCCTTGGCGTCCGAGCCGATCTTGTTAGCTACGCCTTCCCACAATTTCGCGCCGCAAATCAAACGGACTGCGTCTGCGATCTCGTCGGGGCGCTGAAACGCCTTCCACGAATGGGCGTCTCTGATAGATTTGTCTAACCAATCATCCTCTGCGGTATTCGCAATTCCAACCCTCACTTTGGCGAGAGGGACCTTGAAGATGAGGTACGCATCCGTAGCGGGCCGGTTGCCTCGATGAACCTCGATCATGCCAAGCCTAACGAATTCATGGACAAAGTAATCAAGCGCACTAACCCCAAGAACCAACGACGCGCGATAGACATCGCTCAGGTCGATCGCCGGTGTGGTTAGAGCACGGAGTGAATCCGCTGTCGCCGTGAGGCCCCGAGCGCGGATCAAGTTTACTTGAAACTGATCAAGTGCAGGTTTCATTCGCGCGTGAGCGTTTCCACTTCACTAGCTAAATGAGAGAAGACACCCTCGAATTCGTCCCTCTTCGCGCGATCACCTTCCAGAACAGTGCCCACGTGCCCCAATTGTTCGTCTGTCAACGCGAAGACAGGTGTCGCGTAGTCCTGTGATTTTGTAATGAGAGTATTGAAGTCTGCAATCTGGGCGAGGCAATAATTTGGCAGAAGGCCCTGGACTTCTTGGTAGCGCTCTGGCCGCAAGAGCATCCCCAAGGGCGCGAGGGTAGGCACGAGTCGGTTCGCTACCCTGTCATTGATCGAATCTATCCACTTTTGAAAGCCCACCGTCGCGGCCCCCTTTCGGGGGCGATACTTTTGAATAATGGTTCCGACCAACTTCGGAGTGTTTTGCGGATAAGGATAGGCCGCACCTTTTAGGGTTGCGTTCTGTTTCGCGCGCTCGGACCACGCATGCCAACGTGGCAAAACGGTCGACAGAGATTCAACTGCCATCACGGAGAAGAAATCCGGCGATGTTGGCACGATAAAGAAGTCGCTAGTCATGAGCAGATTTTGGTTGATGGAGCTAAGGCTCGGATTCATATCCACCAATACGAAATCAGCGGTGTACTTTTCGGCAGTCACTTGAAGCAAGTACGAAATTGAACCCGGCAGATTCTGTAACGTCTGAATTGTGCCAGAAAGCTCTTGAGCTATGCCCAAGGTCACTTCGTATTCAGAGAGCCGGATATGTCCCGGCAAAAGAAACAGCCCGTCACAGCCTTCAACTGGAACACATTCGACCGGCTCGATTGCCCGGGGTTGCGACTCAAACGCGGGTGCGAGGCCGGCGCGAATGTTCCGGGTCGTTTGGGCCTCGTAAAAGTTTTCGAACTCCATCTCGCCCTTGAAATTCAAAATTAGGCCGCTCAAATTGCACTGGGGATCAGCGTCGACCAATATCACCCGGTGTCCTCTCGATGCGAGCATCCAGCCAAGATGAAAGGTCGTCGTCGTTTTGCTTACGCCTCCCTTGTGGTTGAACATCGCCAGCCGTTTATGCAATCTGTGAGCCTCCGGGAAAACCGACGTATCCCCAATTCTACACCGATTAAGAGGCTGAATTCGCTGCATGTCTCGACAAATGGTCTCGAGTTAGATAGGTGGACGGAAAGGGTCGTCGGTGAGCGAGACTGCGCGACAGACGATTCGCATTCCAGCAGGGTGTCGAGACGAGTCTCGACACGGCACGCACGAGTGCGTGCGCTACGTCATCACGAGCTTGCCCACGCCATCGGCGCGGTGCTCCACTTGATGGAAGGCATCCGCGATGTGGTCGAGCGGGCGCGTGTGCGTGATCATGGCGGCAAACCGTGACAGGTTGGCAGCGAGCAAGTCGCGCGCGGCTTCTGTCTCATGATTGGACCGTCGCACGGTGTAGATCGCCAACTCCTTGCGGCGCATCGGCGAGAATTCCAGCGGCACTTCCTTCTCCACGGGAATTCCGGTGACGACCACACGGCCCGCGTTACGCGTGGCGTGCAGGCAGTGATTCGTAGAGCCGCCCGCAGTGGCGCAATCGACGGTTACGTCCACGCCGCGGCCGCCCGTGTCGCGCAGGATCTCGCGCGAGGGGTCGATGGCGGAGGGGTCCAGCACTGCGTCGGCGCCGGCCTGCCGCGCCAGTTCGCGCCGCGCGGCGACCGGCTCGACAGCCCAAACCCTCGCGGCGCCGGCCAGCTTCAGGGCGATGACGGTCATCAGTCCGATAGGCCCCGCGCCGAACACCGCCGCGGTTTCCGACGGCCGCAGCGCCACAAATTGCATGGAGTGCAACACCACCGCCAGCGGCTCGATGATGGTGGCGTCGCGCGCGCTCAAGCCCGGCGGGATCGCGACCAGGTTGCGCACGGGAATGTTGGCGTAGTCGCGAAAGAATCCGGGATCGCCGGGCATGCTCATGAAGCGCAGGTTGGCGCACACGTTGTGATGGCCGGTGCGGCAGAATTCGCAGTGGTAACAGTAGATGGCCGGCTCGAAGGCCGCGCGATCGCCTGCATTCCAGCCGGTCACGCCGGCGCCCGCCCGCACCACCACGCCCGCAGGCTCGTGCCCCAGCACCATCGGATACTGGCACGGCGTATCGCCCACGCCGCCTTCGGCGTAAGAATGCAGGTCCGAGCCGCAGATGCCCACGGCTTCGATGCGTACTTGCACCTCACCGGGACCGGGATCGGCCAGCGCCGCATCCACTAATCGAAACTGGCGCAATCCGCAAAGCTCCGCGACGCGCGTGTTCATGGGCCATCTTCCTTGGGCGGGCGGCGAAGGGTCAGCGACGCGATGTGGTCCAGCACCGCGTGGAAATAGGCCATGTCGCGCTCTTTCTCGGGCATGTCGTCGCGCACCTCGGCCAGCACGCCGGGCAAGTAGCGGAACGGAAATCGCTGCGCCTGCATCCATGGCAGGTATCCCCAACCCTCGGCCCGGTGGAAGAAGATGTCGCAACTGGCGATGTCGCCCGCGAGGTGCTCCACGGTGGTGGCGCGTCCATTGTCGTCCTCAGTCATTAGGACAGGGCGGTCGGCATCCTTCAGTTCGGCCACGCGGCGGGCTTTCTCGCGCGGGTCGCGGCCGTCGCCGTGGATCAGCAACACATCCACCTGGCCTTGCAGGGACTGCGGATAGCGCATGCGGCCGTCGCTTGAAACGCCGATCGGCAAGGCGTAGCTGGCGTGCTTGAAACATTCGCGCACGTCGTCGATGAGCGGAATGATGTTTTGCGGAATGTACCCTTTGAAATCCCACTGCGGGCCGGGCAGGTCGTATTCGTTGGCCACGTCTATAATGACGTTGCGGAAGTCGTGCGCGATCAGCCAGCCGGTGATGTTCACGGCGGCGTTGTGTATGGCGGCGGTGGAGCGGAACTGCCCGGCTTGGCCGTGGTAGAAATACATCAGGTTGACGAACATGCCGCGCTGATCGGCGGCGCGCAGCAGGCGTTCGAGGCGCGCGAGCCAATCCGGCTTGAGCGCACCATCCGGCGTGAAGGCGCTCACATAAGCGCCGCGGCCAGGGCCGAGGCGATAGGCGTTGTCGCGATCGATGCCGTTGACGGATTTGTCGTAGCCGGCTTGCGCACCTTGCAGGCTGACGTTGACCATGAGCACGCCGTGACTCTTGTAGAAATCCAGCGCCTGGATCACGGCATCCGTGTTGAATTCGGGATCGAAGGCGCGCTCATGCATCCACTCGTCGAGAAACAGGGCGTTGGCCAGGCGGATGTTCATGAGCTTGCCCTGGGCTTCGCGGCGATAGGCGGGGCCGCTGTAGGTTTTTTGCCAAGTCTCGCCGGGCGCATTGCGGACGTAGAACGCGCGCGGATCGTAGCGCTTGCCAAGCATAGCGCCCGTGCCGATCTCAGCGGCGCACAGGGCCGTGGCGAGCAAAGGTAGGATGAGGAGCCGATTCACGACGACATTATCTCATTTGGTGGGGCGGTCCTGGCCAAGCATCGACCGGCTCAACTGCAGGTACAAAGCTGAATGATCTCGAAGGTGACTTCCAGCGAGCGGGGAGGTATGTCCGTCACGGTATACTCCACGCGAACCTTTTGTCCCTCATCGCCGTACATAGCCCGGAGCGCATGCGCGGCCTTTTCGACCGCAGCGGGATCGTATCTGCGCTCGACTGCAAGATCGATTCCCTTGCTCTTCCAAGCTGACGCGAATGCCTCGGGACCGAATGCATGCAACCCCGTACTGGTTGTTGAAATCGGCCTGAAACGAATGGAACGAACAATTGGCAGTGGCGGCTGTTGCGCCGTCGACGCTGCAGGGCCTAGCAGGACCCACATATAACCGCGGAACGCATCACGTCCTCCTTGCATAATAGTTTAGCGCGGGCCGGCCATCCTGCCTTCGGCTTCCGCTACGGAGGCGCACGAAACCACCAGGCCATCTACGCCCGCCACTTTGAACATTGTCTTCAGGCGGTCGGAGGCCCCCACCAGGGCGTACTGCAGCCCGTGCCGCTGGCAGGAGACATGGAAACCCAGGATCGATCCCAGGGCCGCCGAGTCCATGTATGGCACGGCAGTCAGGTCGACAATGGTCAGCGGGGCGGCGACTTCGCGGACGGCCGTCTGGAATTCGAAGACGTTTTTCAAGGTGAACGGCCCGATCAACTTCAGAATGCGGACGCCATCCCGGCTGCCGGCAGATGGCTCAATGCGGAGGTCATCCATCCCGATCAGTCTACTACGGCCGCGTTACAAAACGATGACGGTGGCGTACGGGCCCGCAATGGGTGTACAGTACACAATATTGGAGGCGTTCCGCATGACTCGATTTTCAGCAGGCTTGGGAGTTTGCATCTGGTGTGGGCTGGCGATGCTGCCGGCGCACGCGCAGACCACGCCCAAGAGGTTGGTGGCCGACTACGGTTACTGGAGCCAAACCCAAACTCCGCCGTACAGCGCGGCGCAGATTCCGTTCCACAAGCTGACACAGATCAACCACGCCGGGGTCAACTTCAATGCCGACGGCAGCCTTACCGTACCCCCTCCACCCAACGGCTTTCTGGAACCGGCGCTCATCAGCGGGGCACACGCGGCGGGAGTGAAAGTGCTGCTGCTGTTGGGCGGCGACTTTCCAGGCCTTGAGACCACCACCGGGGGCCTCGCAACGTTGCTGGCTAATTTGCAGACGTTCATCACCACGAACGGCTACGACGGTCTGGATATCGATTGGGAGTATCCCAGTTCCACGACGGATTCGCAGATGCTTTACCGCTTAATGACGGGCCTGCGCGCCATTTTCCCCAGCCCCCAATATCTGCTTTCCATCGACACTCCGCCATGGGGATCGACCGCGTACGATTTCCAGAATGTGACGCCGGTGATCGATTATTGGAACATCATGATGTACGATTGCGCGGGGCCCTGGACCGACGACGGGCAGTTCAACTCGCCGATCTTTCCGGACCCCAACAATCCGCAACCCTGGGAATGCCAGCCTGGAGGCAGCGCGGAGCAGGCCATTAACATCTTCATGAACGACCTGAATATCCCGGCCGCCAAGCTCAACATGGGAACGCCGTTTTACGGGTACCTGTATCTGAACCTCAGCAGGGTGTACGGCAACTGCAGTCCGTTGATCTATGGCGAGTGCGGCAACAGCGATGTTCCTTCCGAGAACTATCGCACGTTCATCAAGCAGCGCATCAACGCGCTGGGATGGACGGCATACTTCGACCGGGAAACCATGGTCCCCTACCTGCTGCGTACGGATGGCCAGCCTGGTTTTCTTACTTACGACGACGCGCTTTCCACCTACACACGGATCTGGTATTCGGAGTGGTCGCGGGGATTGGGCGGCGGGTTCATGTGGTCGCTGGATGCGGACTACGACGGCACCACGCAGGATCTGCTGGAGGCGATGTATCAGGCGACCATCAACGTTCCGTTGAGCGGGGCGCCGAAGCAATAAGGGTGTCGGCACGAGCACCGGCGGTCCCTTCGGGATCCTCTCTGGCGCCAGAAACCAGCGCCAAACGACCGCAGGAGTGCGGTCGCGGCAGGCACGAGTGCCTGCGCCACGTCGTATCAACGACTTGCGTCAAGGTTCCTCCAAAGTGCCGGGTCCACAGGGCACCCCGGCACGCATGAGTGCGTGCGCCACGTTCATGCGGAGCCTATGTGCAGGGCTACGATGCCTCCTGTGAGGCGCTCGAAGTTTACGCGGCCGAAGCCGGCGGTGCGCATCATTTGCGCTAATTCTTCGGGTCCGGGAAACTTGCGCACCGAGTCCGGCAAGTAGGTGTAGGCATCGCGGGATCCGGATAGGGCGCCGCCGATCAGCGGCAGTACGCGCCGCGAATAGAAGCCGTACAGCGCACCGAATATCGGGTTGGGCGGTTGCGAGAATTCCAGGATGGCCGCGATTCCGGCGCTGCGCAGCACGCGCCGTATCTCCCGCAGGCCGGCTTCGTAATTGGCCAGATTGCGGAAGCCGAATGCCACCGTGATCAGATCGAGCGATGCGTCCGGCAGGGGCAGGTGCAACGCATCGGCTTCGAACAATGGTCCACCGCCGAGTTTGGCGCGCGCGGCTAACAGCATGGGATGGCAGAAGTCCGATCCCATCACCGGTGCACCGGCGGGCCTAGCCCGTTGCAGTGAGCGCACCAGATCGCCTGTGCCGCAGCAGATGTCCAGCACACGCGCATCGGGACGCGCCAGCACATCGCGCACGCGCGCCACTGTGTGCCCGCGCCAGTAGCGATCGATGTTGAACGAGAGGAGATGGTTGGCCAGGTCGTAGCGATGCGCCACGCGGCCGAACATTGCGCGCACCCACTCGGCCGCCTCTCGCTCGTTGCGGGCGCCCTGCGGCGACGTACCTTTCATGCAAGACTCATGCAAGACTCATGCAAGGCTCATGCCAGGGCGGCCTGGATGGCGGCCAGCGCCAGATCGTCGCCAACGCCGGACACCACTTGCACTTCTCCGATGCGCTCCGGCAAGACGAAGTGGACCTTGCCCTGGATGGTCTTCTTGTCGCTCGCCAGACGCGCCAGCAAGCGCTCGGCCGGGATTCCCGCCAGCGAAGGAATCGGGCCGTATAGGCGAATGGTTTCGAGGATATCCACGGTGTCTTCAGCCGAAAGATGGCCGGTCATTTGCGCCAGGTATGCGGCCGCGCGCATGCCGAACGCCACCGCCTCGCCATGCAGGAAGCGTATGTAGCCGGTCTCGGCCTCGAGCGCGTGCCCGAAGGTATGGCCGAAATTCAGGATGCGCCGCAGACCGCCTTCGCGCTCGTCAGCGGAAACCACCTGTGCCTTGATCGCGACGGACTCCGCTATGATGCGGTCCACCGCTTCCGGCTGGCGCGCCAGCACGTCGGCGCTGGACTCCGCGAGGAAGCGGAACAGCGGCTCGCTGCGGATCACGCCGGCTTTCAAAACCTCGTACAGGCCCGCGCGGTATTCACGATCGGGCAGCGTTTCGAGCACGTTCGGATCAATGAGCACGGCTAGCGGCTGGTGGAAGCTGCCGATGAGGTTCTTGCCGATTCCCAGATTGACGCCGGTCTTGCCGCCGATGGCTGCATCCACTTGCGCCAGCAGTGTGGTGGGGATCTGCACCACCGGAATGCCGCGCATGAAGATGGCCGCCAGAAAGCCGGCCATGTCCGTGACGATGCCGCCGCCGAATGCGATTACAATACTGGAGCGGTCGGCGCCGCGGCGGACCATTTCGTCGGCCAGCCGCTCGATGGGGGCGAGGCGCTTCTGGTCTTCGCCGCCGGGGAGGAAGAGCACCTCGTGGGGAATGGCGGCCAGTGCATGTTCCAGGCGCGCGCACTGGTGGCCCCACACGTCCTCAGTGGAGACTACGAATACCTTGCCCGCCTTGGCGGGCACGTAGCGGGCGGCGTGCTGCAGGATGCCACGCTCGACCACCGCGTCATAAGCGACGGGCGGCGTTTCCACATGGAAGGTGGGCATATTGGTGTTGTACCATGCGGTTGCGTGGGGCATGCGTTGGGGCTGCGGCGGGTTGCATCAGGTTGCATGCGGCATCCGGCGGCGCCTTGCAGCGTGGACGCGCTTTTTCCGGATTCCTGTTGCATCGTGTTGCATTTGGGTGCGTTGGGGCGACCCGGCTGCGTTGGCACGGATCTGACAAACAAAGCCTAATACAATGATCCTAAGATATTTAGCTAAATCTGTTGGGCTCTGCCCGCGCAGCGATTACCGGGCGAGGTAGTCGCGTGATTCTCTTTTTCCATGTATTTTGCATCCGGTTGCAGACGAGGGGCCGCTCGGGCCTCCACCGTCTGCCGATTTTTCCGGTTTGCTTGGCTTAAGGGATTGGGTCGCCTCCCGAGAAGACCAGGGTATCACGCCTGTTCGGCAATTTTGGTGAACGAGTTTGCCATTTATGCTTGTTTTCAGTAAGATCCGGGAGGGCGTCGGTCTGTCATTGATGGAGTTTCATCGGCTTGCGGCGGGACAATGGTGCCGGGAGTATGGTTGAGGGTGCCTGGCAGTCTGCGCCGGCTCCTAGCGGTCGATTGCCTTTCGTTCTTGACCTCTTGTTGAAAACAAAGGATCAGATTGGGTTCGTTTCGCAAACCGGCTTTGGGCTCGTCGCGAGGATTGGCATCTCTGCCCGACATCATACTTTGCGGTGCGCCCACGGCGGCGATCCCAAGGCCGTCACCGAAGTCAGCGCCGACATGTCCCAAGCCTTCGCCAAGGGGATTGCCGCAAGCTTGCCCAACGCCCAGATTACCTTCGACAAATTCCATGTCGTCAGCC
>Ga0302325_10005711_pt1 | contig 28195 bp, 22 predicted proteins | sample Palsa_T0_2_FD_201948 | JGI IMG/M metagenome (GOLD analysis project Ga0302325, IMG submission 201948) | Peat permafrost microbial communities from Stordalen Mire near Abisko, Sweden - Palsa_T0_2 | ecosystem: Environmental > Terrestrial > Soil > Palsa > Peat permafrost | place: Sweden: Abisko... | reverse complement strand
GAGATCGAAGTAACGCGCAATGACTGCCTCGGCCGACTTGTGCATGCTCGCGCCAAGGAGGGGATTGCGCCACATCCGTGCCAAGACATCCTCGCCGTTCGATTCGTTCATCGTGGTCCACGGGTGCGCGTAGTCGGCCTGAGAAGCCAGAGGCGCAATCGTGGTATCGCGGGGCGCATGGATCAGCAGAGGGCGTGCCGCGAAGACGTACGTGCTGAGCTTCGTCGGGAACGAGGTCTCGCGCAAGACTGCGTCGCGGGGCGCGAAAGGGTAATTCAGATAAAGGGCAAAGCACCGCCGCAGCACCTCCACGGCGTCGGCCTCGGCGAGGTGACCCATGCCCTCCACTTCGACCCCGCACCCGTCCACGTCCGCGCGCAGGCGCTCGGCGAAACCCAAGCCGACCAAGGTCAGGCGCGCGGGGACGCTCAGGACGCGGGCCGCTCGGGCCACCGCACGCGCCAGGACCGGGAGCTGTCCGTACGAGTAGACGGTGCCGAGCACGCCGATCCGTAGCCCATGGGCAGCCCGGTCGTAGGTGGGCGACGGCGTGACGGGACCGCGTAGTCCACGGTGCACGACGACGGCGTCCACTCCGTACCGAGCCTTGTAGCGGTCCCGCATGGCCTCGCTGACGACGTCCACCGACGCGGCACCACGCAACGCCTTGGCGAAGCACCACTCAATCCACGGAGTGAGGGCCCGATAGCGACGCGAGCGCATCGCGACGGCGAACGCCGGATCGTCGTGCACCGTCACGTGGACGGGGAGATCGCGCTGGCGCACGAGCGCGGCCGCAACCGGGACCCCCGCGCCGTGGAGAACGACCCACAACGCACGCGCTCCACGGGCGGCGGCCAGGCGCAGCGTCTCGCGGGCCAAGCCGCGCGCCAGAATCGTCGAGTCGAGCAAGACGGAGCGGCGCCCCGTTCGCCCGAGGGACCCCGCAGTCAACGGCGCGACGTCGCCCGAGACGCCCGCGCGTGTCACGGACGGGCTCGCCCACAGAATCTTGGGGCGGTCGTTCGCCGAGACGAGGCTCCGCAATATGACTGCGCCGCCGCCAGCGTGATCTGGGGTGAAGTCGGTCCACAGAAGAAGCGGACGCTCGACCGAGTGGCTTGGAAGAAGCTCGTCGGGGACAGCTCGCTGGGCCTCGTCCCTCGCGGGCCCCATGCCTACCATCGGGTTGCCGTCTCGCTCGCCTTGGGGCGCTCGAGCCAGGCGCGGTGGATCTCTTCGAAGATGACGTCGAGGCTCTTCGTGATGCCCCACGTGGGGTAGTGCGCCTTCATCCTCGAAAGATCGCTGATGTAGCAAATGTGATCGCCCTCGCGGTTCTTGTCGACGTACTCGAACTCGCTCTTGTGGCCCGAGATCGTTTCGATTCGGGAGAAGGCCTCGAGGATGGAGCAGCTATTTTCCCTGCCGCCGCCGAGGTTGTACACCTCGCCCGACCGGGGGGCCTGGATGAACGCCTCGATGAAGAGCGCGACGTCGAGCGCGTGGATGTTGTCGCGGACCTGTTTCCCCTTGTAGCCGAACACCCGATAGAGCTTCTTTTCGACGTTGCACTTCACGAGGTAGCTGAGAAAGCCGTGCAGCTCGACGCCCGAGTGCATGGGGCCCGTCAGACAGCCGCCCCGCAGGCAACACGTCTTCATCCCGAAGTAGCGGCCGTACTCTTGGACCATCACGTCGCCGGCGACCTTGGAGGCCCCGAAGAGCGAGTGCTTCGACTGGTCGATGCGCATCGACTCGGTGATCCCGCCGCGGTCTTCGGGCCGCGCGTAGTCCCAGCGAGTCGCGCTCTCGACGAGCGGCAGCTCGTTGGGGGCGTCACCGTACACCTTGTTCGTGGACATGTGCGCGAACGGCGCCTCGCGGACGTGGCGTCGCGCCGCTTCGAGCAGGTTCATCGTTCCGACGGCGTTCGTGTCGAAGTCGTCGAAGGGGACTTGGGCGGCCAGATCGTGCGACGGCTGGGCGGCCGCGTGCACGATGGCATCGGGGCGCAGCTCGGCGATGAGGCGGTCGACGGCGTCGCGATGGCGAATGTCGACCTCGTGGTGCGTGAACGATGCGAGTGCCTTCTCGAGCCGGCGCTGATTCCAGCGGGTGTCGCCCTGCGGGCCGAAGAAGGCCGCGCGGCCGTTGTTGTCGACGCCATGCACCTTCCAGCCGCGTCCGGCAAAGTGCGTGACTACCTCCGAGCCGATGAGGCCCGACGACCCCGTGACGAGCAATCTCTTCATGTAGGCGAGGTTACTTTTCTAGCAGGGCCTGGTGCGGTTCGACAACGGCAGCGCGCCAAGGCCCCCATCAGCGCGTAGGATCCAATCGCGCAACGTCTGCGCCCTTGCTTGCGCCTTGGTCGCCGCCCCGGTAGGCGATGATCACGCAGCGATGCGCATGCCCCTTCCCGCGGCCATGGCCTTGGCGGCTCTCCTTTTCTGGGGGCAGGGCGCTCGCGCCGATCAAAACGCGCAGGATGCGCGCGCGCGCCTCGAACAAGTCCGCGGCGATCCGCGCCGCGCGAGCGACCCGGCCGCCATCGAGGCCCTCGCCCGCGACGCCGAGATGTTCCCCGCCGGGCAGGTCCAAATCGACGCTCGCATGGTGGTGGCGATCGCGTGGCTCGAGCGACTCAATCGCCCGGACGACGCCATCGCCGAGCTCCACAAGATCGCCCTTGACCCCCTCGCGGACCCCGTCACGAGCCGCTTCGCCGAAGGGCAGATCGTGGACGCGCTGGTTCGCGAGGGGCACGTCGATGATGGGGCGGCCGAAGCCCACGCGCATGCCGATCGCCTCGACCCTCGTTTCGTCGCGCAGGTCGACCGGGTCGTTCGGCGCCGATCGGTCCGTCGCGGAGCCCTCGCCGTGATCGCCGTCTTCGTCGCCCTCGCGTCGCTCGCGCTTGGCCGCGCAGCGCGGCGCGGCGACCTCGAGCCCGCTCGGAGGGCGTTCAAGGGGTTTGCGCCTCTCGCCACCCTCTTCGTCGTGTACACGGCGTGCGCCGGCGGATTGCTCGCCGCATCGTACGAGTCGGGCAACGCGGCGCCATTCCTTCTGCTGGGCGCCATGGCGCTGCCGCTGGTGCTGCTCGCGCGGGGGTGGGCGGCGGTAGGGTCGTCGACGGCCGTCGCGCGCGTCCTTCGCGCCGCCGTGTGCGCGGGCGCCGCGCTGGCGGCGGCCTTCATGGCGCTCGACGTGCTCGGCCTTTCGTATTTGTCGGGGTTCGGGCTGTGAGCGAACGATCCATCGACCCCGACCACATCCTCGCGGCGCGCATCGGCCACGGAGCGAACTGCTCGAGCATCGGCAGCGTCGTCGACACGCTCTTTGTCGCTGCCGCGGTCGGGACGGCGGTATTCGCGGCCCTCGCCGCCGCCCTCGCCACCGAAGAAGTGCGCGTCGTGGGCGAACGGTCGACGAGCGCGAAGCCCGCAGACACCGACGACGGAGGCCTGTCCCCACGAGGAGACCCTGCGCCATGATCGTCCGCCACGAAGCCTGGGGCGCTTGGGTGAAGCTCGAGTCATCGGCCGCCGTCGTCGCGATCGACCGCGACGGCGTGCGCGCGCTGGGACTCGACGGCCACAGGGACGCGAGCAGCGCCAGCGCTCCTTCGGCCCCGATCGAAGTGCATCTCGCCGTGACCGAGCGCTGCGGTGCCGGGTGCGAGGGCTGCTACATCGACGCGCGCCCCGACGGCCACGAGAAACCGCGCGCGGCGATCCTGCGTGAGCTCGATGCCCTGCGCGACGCGGGCGTGTTCACGGTGGCCTTCGGAGGCGGCGAGCCCACGACACGGGACGACCTGGACCTGTTGGCCGACGCGGCGCGGCAGCGCGGAATCACGCCCGTGCTCACGACGAGCGGCCTCGGGCTGACCGAGGCGCGCGCCGCCCGGCTTCGCGGGTTCGCGCAGGTCAACGTGAGCTACGACGGCCCGGCCGCGACGTATGCGAGCGTTCGCGGATTCGACGGGGCAGGCGCGGCCGAGCGAGCGATCGAGCGCCTTGCCAGCGCAGGCGTGCGCGTCGGCGTCAACGTCGTCCTCACGCGCGTGAGCTTCGATCGGGCGGCCGAAACGATGGCTCGTGCCCGCTCTCTTGGGGCGTGCGAAGCGCAGCTACTCCGCTACAAACCGGCCGGCCGGGCGGCGTCGCTCGACTATCTCGCGCGCCGTCTCTCGCCCGAGCAGGGGCGCGGGCTCGGGCCCTTGCTCCGGAGGGTGAGCGAATCGCTTTGCGCGGACGGGGCCTTCCACATCCGGATCGACTGCGCGCTCGTGCCCTTCCTTTCCGCCGACGAGACGCTGGCAAGCGACCCGGCGCGGCTCTCGCGGTTCGGGGTCTTCGGGTGCGAGGCGGGCGGCGCGCTCGCGGCGGTTCGAGCGGATGGCCGCGTCGCGCCCTGCAGCTTCGCGACGCCGACGGACTTGCTTGGGGAGCGACTGGCGTCGGGGCACGCCGCGGACCCGACGCTCGAGCAATGGCGGGCGTACGTGGCCGCGCCGCCCGAGCCGTGCGCGTCCTGCTCTCTGCGGCCGGTCTGCAAGGGCGGCTGCAAGGTGGTGGCGGGCTTCGTGGACGGGGTGCACGGGCCGGACCCGGAGTGCCCGCGCGTGCTCGCGCACCGAGGTCGGACGGCATGAGGGGCCACGACGGGCGGGTCCAGGGCGCGCTGTCGCTCGCGTGGGGCCTCGTGGTGGCCGCAGCCGCCTATGCCATCTTGCGCTCGGTCCAAGTGCTACGCGCGCCCGAGCCGAACCCCGCGGTCGTGGTGTGGAGCGCTCACGCGGGCTTCTTTTGGAGGGCCTGGACTGCGGGTTACATCGGCGGCATGACGGCCGTCTTGGTCGCGTTCGTGGGGCGCGGACGACTCGAGGCCACGGCCGGTGCTCTCGCGCCCGCGACCCTCGTCGCGGCCACGCTACTGGCCCTGACGAGCCTGTTCTTCCCCTGACTCGTCCCACGTGCAGCCGACGAAGACGGGCTCGGGCTCGAGGGCCACGCCAAACCGGCTTCGAACGCCGTCGCGGATCGTGCGGGCGCAGGCAATGATCTCGCGCGCCGTGGCGCCGCCGCGGTTCACCAGCGCGAGGGCGTGTTTGCGCGAGACGCCGGCGCGCCCAGTCCCCCACCCTTTGGGAAAGCCTGCGCGCTCGACGAGCCACGCCGCCGCCAGCTTGTACCGCCCATCGCCAGCCTCGAAGCGCGGCGGACGCTCTGCCGCGAGGCCTTCGACGCGGGCCAGCGCCGCGGCATCGACGACTGGATTGACGAAGAACGACCCCGCGCTGACCGACTCCGGGTCGTCGGCGCTGAGGACCATCCCCTTGGCGCGGCGCAAAGCCACGATCGCCTGGCGCACGACGACCGAGGGCGCCCGATCCCCTTCGCCCACGCCGAGCGCCCGGACGAGCTCCGCATAGCGCAGCGGTGCGCTGTCGGGCGCAGCCTCGAACGAGAAGCGCACGCCCGTGGCGATCCATCGGTCGTTCCTCTTGAAGATGCTCGCGCGATAACCGAAGCCGCAGGCGGCTGCGTCGATCGTGCGGAATTCGCCTGCGGTCCGGTCGAAAGCTCGGACCGAAACGATCGACTCGCTCACCTCCTGCCCATAAGCGCCGACGTTCTGGATCGGCGTCGCACCGACGCGGCCCGGGATGCCGCTCAGGCACTCGACGCCGCGCCATCCCTCGCCCACGCACCGGGCCACGAACGCGTCCCAGTCTTCGCCGGCACCGACGTCGACGGTCATGCGATCGCCGTCACGACGGATCTCGATTCCAGGGATCGCCATGCGGACGACGAGCCCGGGGAAGCCGCCGTCTCCGACGACGACGTTGCTCCCCTCCCCGAGCACGAAGAGCGGCTCGCCACGAACGTCCGCGTCGCGCACCGCCGCGACGAGGTCGTCTTCGCGCTCGATGTCGACCATGCGCCGCGCCGGCCCCCCGACGCGGAGGGTCGTGAGCGGTGCGAGCGGGACGCCGGCGCGAGGATCCAAGGGTGGCCTTGCTTTTAATACCGCCGGCTTAGACTGCTCGCTCCTTTCGTCTCGCTCAAGCCCACCTCGATGCTCGCGCTGCCGATCGATCCCCTGCTGCCCGAGATCGTGGCGTCGCTGCGGCGCGGGTCCGCGCTCGTGCTCGAGGCGCCGCCGGGCGCGGGCAAGACGACGCGGGTCCCCCGGGCCCTGCTCGACGCCGGATTGGCCGAGCGGGGCGAGATCGTCGTTCTGGAGCCGCGCCGGCTCGCGGCGCGCATGGCCGCGCGGCGCGTCGCCGAGGAGTTCGGCGAACGCCCGGGCGGCACGGCAGGCTACACGGTGCGATTCGACGACGTCACGAGCGCGCGGACGCGGATCCGGTTCGTCACCGAGGGGGTGCTCGGGCGGCGGCTCGTGGCGTCGCCTTTGCTCGATGGGGTGGCGGCGGTCGTGCTCGACGAGTTCCACGAGCGGCACCTGCAGGGCGACGTCGCGCTCGCGCTCGTCGAGCGCCTACGCCGACGCGCCCGCCCTGATCTGCTGGTCATCGTGATGAGCGCGACGCTCGCGACCGAGCCGCTCGCGCGGTACATGGACGCGCCGATCCTTCGCGCCGAGGGCAAGCGGTACGAAGTCACCCTCGAGCACCTTCCGGCGCCCGACGACAGGCCCCTCGATTCGCAGGTGGCCTCCGCGGTGCGCAAGCTGGTCGTCGAAGGGCTCGACGGCGACGTCCTGGTCTTTCTGCCCGGCGCTGCAGAGATCCGGCGCGCGCGCGACACGTGCGCCAAGGTGGCCGCCGAGGCCGACCTCGCGGTCCTGCCCCTGCACGGGGACCTCTCCCCCGAGGAGCAGGACGCGGCAGTGCGGCGGTCCGATCGTCGAAAGGTCATCCTCGCGACGAACGTGGCCGAGTCGTCGATCACGATCGACGGCGTGGTCGCGGTCGTCGACTCAGGGCTGGCGCGGACGGCGTCGCAGGCCCCGTGGTCGGGGTTTCCGCGGTTGCGGGTCGAGAAGATCAGTCGGGCGTCGGCGGTGCAGCGCAGCGGGCGGGCCGGACGGACTCGTCCCGGCCGGTGCCTGCGCCTCTACACACGGGCCGACTTCGAGCAGAGGCCCGAGCACGACGTGCCCGAAATCGCTCGCCTGGACTTGGCGCAGACGTGGCTCGAGCTCGTCGCCCTCGGGGCCGACGACATCCGGTGGCTCGAGCCGCCGCCGGAGGCGAGCGCCCGGGCCGCGCGCGACCTGCTATCGCTGCTCGGCGCGATCGACGGCGAAGGGCGCATGACGGAGACCGGGCGCGCCATGGTCCGGCTGGCCGCGCACCCGCGCGCCGCACGGGTCATCCTCGAGGGCGCGCGCCGGGGCATCGCGCAGGACGCATGCATCGCAGCGGCCATCCTGGCGGAGGGCGATATCCGGACGGCGAGCAAGGCGCGGTTCGGCGACGCGCGCGCCGAGGACGCGGCCACCGAGGCCTCCGATCTCGTCGCCCTGCTCGATCGGTTTCGCGAAGCGGAGGCCTCGGGCTTCTCGCCAGGGTCGCTTCGCGCTGCTGGGCTCGACGCGCGCGCGACCCAAGGCGTGGCCCGCGCGGTCAAGCAGCTCGTTCGCCAGGTCTCCCCGGCGAGTCCTGCCAGTGCGACCGTGGCGGATGCCGAAAGGGCGCTGCAGATCGCCCTTCTCGCTGGCTACCCGGACCGCGTCGCCAAGCGGGTACGCCAGGGCGGACGCACGGTGGCGCTCGCCGGCGGGGGATCGGCGGAGCTGGCCGAGGCGAGCGTCGTACGCTCGGCCGAATGGCTGGTGGTCCTCGACGCCGAGGAACGCACGGGCGGGGGCGCGGGGGCCCGGGGCGGCGTCATCGCGCGGCTGGCAAGCGCGATCGAACCGGACTGGCTCATCGACCTGTTCCCGGACAAGATCGTCGAGACGCGGGCGGTCACGTTCGACGGGCACGCCGAGAGGGTCGTGGCCCGCGATTCGATGGCCTGGCAGAACTTGGTGCTCCACACGTCGGAGGGCTCCCATCCCGACGCGCTCGAGGTGTCGCGGGTGCTTGCGGAGGCGGCGCTCGCCCGGGGGGTCGACGCCTTCGGAGCGCGCGACGCCGTCGACCGTTGGCTCGCCCGCGCCCGCGCCGCGCACGCGATGGACCCGTCGCTCGAGGCTCCGGGCGACGACGCGGTACGCGAGGCCGTCGTGGCCCTCTGCCAAGGACGGAGCACCTTCGCGGAGCTGCATGACGCCGGGCTGCTCGACGCCCTGCGCCGGCGATCACGGGCTGGCGACGTCGATCGCCTCGCCCCCGAGCGCGTGACGCTGAGCAGCGGGCGCGCGTTCCCGATCCGCTACGAGGCCGGCAAGCCCCCGGCCGTCGCGGCGCGGTTGCAGGACTTCTTCGGGATGAAGGAGGGGCCCCGCGTCGGGGGCGGCCGGGTTCCCCTTGTCCTCGAGCTTCTCGCACCGAACGGGCGCGCCGTGCAGATCACCACCGATCTCGCCGGCTTCTGGGAGAGGCAGTACCCTGCCACGCGCAAGGAGCTGATGCGCCGATACCCGCGCCATTCGTGGCCCGAAGACCCAACGCGGCCCTCTCCAGTCCGACGCTAGACGGCAGTGCCCTAGAAGCCCGGTCCGGGACGATCGGCGACGCGAGGTGGGGCACTTGCCTTCGGGCCGACGGGCGTGGGCTTGGCGATCCGTATTCTCGAGGTAAAGGAACTGGAGGGCGCTGGCAGGGGCGCGGGCCGGGACGACGGCGCAGCGATGGGCGGCTCCTCGAGCACAGGCGGGGCCATCGTAGGCGCCGGCAGCGCGAGCTCCACTCCGCTTGGCCCGGGGACGAGCGTCGCGGCAGCGCTCATGGCGGGCTCGTCGCGGATGCCGGGAACGGTGCCGCTTGGACGGTGAGCGATCGAGATGGCCGACGCGACGACGAGCCCGAGGGTGGCCAATGCCAAGCCGACGCCGGCCGTCGGGCGCGCAGACCTACGTGGCGGCAGGACCCGGAGCGATTCGACCTGCGGTTCGAGACTCCGCGCCGGACCGCGTTCGGGCGGCCAGTGAAGCGATCGCGCTGGCGCGTCGGGAAGCGGCGGGACACTTTCCGCATCCGGCAAGCTCGCCACTTCGGTCCCGTAGGGCGATGCGCGCATCGTCTCGACGGGCTCCGGGTGCATGGTGCCCGTGGCGCATACGCGGTTCATGTCCGACGCGGTCGTCCCCGTGAGGTCATCGGCCCCCCCGTCCGGCGGGTCGAGGCCGGACAGGGGCATCCCGATGAGTGTCGTCCGCGGGAGCGTGGTGGCAACCTGCCCGCCAGACTCCGGCGGGGGTGCGGTGGACTCTCCCGCGAAGGGCAAGCCGTTGCCATGCGCCGCGGTTCGCAACGCCGGCGCCGAGTCGGGCGCGAGGGCCGCGGCCGTCACGCGGCTGTCGGTCGTGTCCCGCGGCCGGGTTCCTTCGAGCTTCCGCTTCAAGTTGCGCAGGCTCGCCCCGAACGAAAAGGCGTCGCGTGGCCGGACCTCCGGGCTCTTCGCCAGCGCGGCGGCGAGGAGCAGGTCGAGCTCTCGGGGGACGCCCGGTGCGAACCGCGACAGTGGCGGGGCGATCCTGTTCATGTGCGCGGCGGCGATCCGCCGGCCGTCCCCCTGATCGTCGAACGGTCCCCGGCCGGCCACGATTTCGTAGACGACGAGCGCCGCCGAGTAGACGTCGGTCTTCGGCGACGGTTTGTCGCCGCGAAGCTGCTCGGGCGCCGCGTACCGCAGGGTGCCGAGGAACCGACCGGCGGTCTCTCCGTGGTCGGAGTCGAGCATCGAGACGATCCCGAAGTCGAGCAACTTGGTCACGGTCACGCCGGCGACAGTCCGATGAAGAAAGATGTTGTCTGGCTTGACGTCGCGGTGGATGACGCCTTTGTCGTGGGCGTGGTCGAGCGCGTCGAGTAGATCGATACCGATGTGGTACGCGTGCGCGAGTTCGAGCTGGCCCTTCTTCTCGAGCACCACCCGCAACGACTGCCCGTTCAGTCGCTCCATCAGGTAGTAGGGGAGCCGCAGGTCGTCGCCCGTGACCCCCGCGGTGATGACCTCGACGATGTTCGGGTGGTTCAGGCGCGCGAGGGTGCGTGCCTCGTGCTGGATCCGGCGGGCAAGGTCCTCTCGGGCGCCGAGCTTCGGGTGGAGGGTCTTCAGGACGTAGCGCTTGCCGATCGACGTGTCCTCCACGTCGTAGACGGTGCCCATCCCTCCGGCGCCGATCAGGCGCAAGACCATGTACACCGTGCCGGGGACTTGCTCGCCGGGTTGGTAGTCGCGCGCGCGCATGAGTCATGCCCCCCGGGGGCGGTTCCAGATGTAGCACCGTTCTGTGGTGCCGAGGCCGGTGAAGGGGAGATCGGAATTGCCGCGGAGGCACTGGACGGAGGTATCCTGCCCCGATGCTGAGCGGGGTGCTGAAGAGGCTCGAGGCCGAGCCGGGTCCGCCTTTCGCTGGCATTCAATTCATACCGCGGTGGGGCGGGACCAGCCGAGCGGGGGCGCTGCTGCTCGGCTTGGCGGTCGCGGGGGCCGCGCTCGCCGTGGGGACCGTGCACACGGTCACGCTCGTCGTGGTGACCGGCGTGCTGGCGCTTGCGGCGGCGCTCACGTGGGCGGGCGCCGATGCATCGAACATGCGCCCGGCCGCGACACTTCTGCTCGTGACGGCCGTCGCCCTCACGGGATACACGGCGCTTCAATGCGTGCCGATTCCGATGGCACTCCTGCGCGTCATCGCGCCGCGCAACGCCGACATCTGGTCGCGCGTGCTGACGCCCTTGCAAGGGGCAGAGCCTTCTTGGGCTCCACTCTCGCTGGATCCGCCCGCGACGCGGATCGAGGCGCTCAAGGGCGTGGCCTACCTCCTCGCGTTCGTGACCTCGCTGCGCATCGTGCGGCGTCGCGGCGGAATCTCGTTCCTCAGCCTCGTGCTCGTCCTCACGGGCGTGGCCCTGGCGCTCGCCGCCGTGCTGCACCCGGCATTCGGCGCGCACAAGCTCTACGGGTTCATCGTGCCGACGGCGGCCATCGAACCGCGGCACCTGGCACCGTTTCTCAATCCGAACAACCTCGCCGGGTACCTCAACATCGCGTTCTGCATTGCCCTCGCGACGACCATCTCGCCCGATCCGCGCTTCCCGCGATCGCTCTCGGGGAGCGTGGCTTTGATGATCGCGGCGACGCAAGTATGGGTGGCATCTCGCGGAGGGGTCGCCGCGATGGTCCTTGGGATGGCGGCCGTCGTCGTGCTTTCCCGCCCGGCGGCTCTCGGGCGCAGCACGCGGTCGCTCAACGTCTCCCTCGCTCTGCTGCTCGCGCTCGCGACAGGGGGGGTTCTGGTGGGCGTCGGCAGTTCCCCGGAGGTCTCGTCCGAGCTCCTGAACACCGGGACGAGGTTCAAGTTCGAGCTGTTCCGCGACGCGGTGCGTATGATCCCGGCGTATCCCGTCTTCGGCGCGGGTCGAGGCGCCTTCGAGAGCACCTTCCCGGCCTTTCGCAGCAGCATCTGGGTCAACACGTTCACCCACCCCGAGAACGTGCTTCTGCAGTGGACGATAGAGTGGGGCTTACCGGTCGCTGCGGCGGGCCTCGTGGCCGTGGCGATCGCGCTCCGTCCTCGCACCGCGCTCGCGCGATCGTCTGCGGCCGTGGGTCCGTGGGCCGCCATCGTGGCCGTCGCCGCCCAGAACATGGTCGACCTCGGCACGGAGATTCCCGGCTTGATGCTGGCGGTGGTCGTGTGCGCGGCCATGGTTTCCGGCGGGACGGCGGGGCGTCGCGCGGCGTGGCGCATCGAGGCTTGGGGACGCGCGCCCGCGGTCGTCGCCGCTGCCGCGATCGCGAGCGCGTGCGTCGCGATCGCCGTAGCCCTGACGGGCCTCGACCGGGAGCTCGATGCACAGCGGTTGGCGCTCTTCGCCGCGGCGAGAGAGCCCACGACTTCGGCCACGGAGATGCGGTCGTTGGCGCGCGCGGCGATGCTGATGCACCCGGGCGAACCCTACCTGCCTTTCATCGCGGGCTGGAGGGCGGAGAGCGCGGGTGACGACGACGTCATGCCATGGCTGGAGGCCACGCTCGAGCGCGCCCCCATCTATGCTCCGGCGCACCTGGTGCTGGCGGAGTTTCTCGCGCGCCGGTCCCCCGCGCAGGCACGAATGGAATACCGCCTGGCGGCGGAGCAAGCCCCCGAGTCGACTTGGAGCATCGCTCGCGAGGCGGCCCGGCTGGTGGGGGGATACGACGACGCCATGGAGGTCGTGCCGCACGGGTCCGGGGCCCTGCCGACGCTCGAGAGCCTCATCGAGTACGGGCAAATGCGGCTGCCCGCGACGTGCGTCAGGCTCGATGCCGAGATTGTCGCACGCGCACCAGCGACACCGGGTCCAGCCTTGCACGCCGCCTCCGACGCCATCGAGGACCTAGAGGCAGGCGATGAGACGCCGTGGTGCGCGGGCTCTTCACGTCCCTCCTGTGCGGCGCATGCGCTGACCCTGACCGAGCGAGCGGAGGCGCTCGATCCGCGAAGCTGTGCGCCGCACTTGTTGCACGCACGCGCAGAGGCGGCCGCGGGCGAAGTCGGGCGCGGTTTGGCGTCGCTCGCCTCGGCGGCAGACATGGTCATGGATCGCGTCCCATGCTTGCAGCAGCTGGCGAAGTTGGCGGACGACGCCCACGACCGCGCGCGCTGGCTGGGCGCCGTGGACAAGATCGCCACCTCGGGGTGCGCCTCGGACACAGAATGCGCCGGCAACCTCGCGTGGGCCGCCGGGCAGCAAGAGACGCACGGCAAGCCCGGCGACGCGCTCGCCTTGTACAAGCGCGCCTACGAGCGCACACCCGGTGACGACAGCGTGCTCGAGCACATCGCCAAGGTCGCGGCGATTGCGGGGCTACACACAGAAGCCGCGGAGGCTTACGAGCGTCTCGCCCGCAGGCAGCCCACCGAGATGCGCTGGAAGCGCGCCGCCGACGCCCAGCGCGAGGCCCTCTGACAGAGTCGTCTCGTTAGAACTTGCGGAGCAAAGTCGAGGGGCCTCGTTTGCCCTGTCGCGCATTCGCAATCAACTCCGGTGGGGAGCTCGAGGGGAGCGGGAGGTCGCTCCCCTCGACCGCGACTAGTTCGGCGCGGCGCCGTGCTCGGGAGCGTCGTCGGGCTTGGCCGGGATCGACGCGTACCCTTCGCGCTTGTAGTGGTAGTACGTGTAGTACGTGTACTCGCTGCGCTGAAGGTCGACGGCGTTGAGGACCGCGCCGATGATCGGTGCGTCGACGTCGCGCAGTGCCCGCAAGCCCTGAGCGCTCACGTGTTTGCCCGTCGCGAAGGCGCGCACGACGAAGACAACGCCGTCCACCACCGTGGAAGCGATCGCGGCGTCCGTGACGGCGACGAGCGGGGGGCTGTCGATGATGACGTGGTCGAACTGCTCGCCCATGTCCTCCATGAACTTGCGAAAGCGCGCCGAATGCAAGAGGTCCGCCGGGTTCGGCGGGAGCGGGCCCGCGGGGATGGCCCACAGGTTGGCAATCTCCGTTGCCTTCGCCACCTCCTCGATCGTTGCGTCGCCCACGAGGACGTTTGTGAGCCCCGCGTCGCCTTCCCGGCCGAAGATGCGGTGCACGCGCGGCCGGCGCAAATCGGCGTCGACGATGCAGACGCGCGCCCCGCCCTGAGCGAACGCGATCGCGATACTGCACGCGACGGTCGTCTTGCCCTCCGAGGGCGCGGCGCTGGCGACCAGCAGGCGGCGGCACGGCCTGTCCGGATTCATGAACATCAGGTTGGTGCGCAGGCTCCGAGCCGCCTCGGAGACCGCGCTCAAAGGACGAGCGTGAACCACCAGCTCCGACGGAAGCCCATTCGGGTCACCCTTCGAACCCTTCCGTCGACGAGGGCCTTTCTTCTTTGGCGAGCCATCCTCCTCGATCTCGGGCAAGAGGCCGAGAAACACGAGGCCAAGCTTCTGCTCGAGGTCGTCGGGGGTCTTGATCGAACTGTCGAGCTGTTCGCGCAGCCACGCGAGCGCAAGTCCGAGCGCGAGCCCGGCGGCCAGGCCCATCATCACGTTGGCGGAGACGCGCGGCTTGATCGGTGCCTCCGGAACCCCCGCGGTGTCCACCACCCGCAGGTTGTTGGCGCGCAGCATGCGCGCAAGATCGGCCGATTTCATACGCTCGATGAGGAGGCTGTAAACCTTCTCGTCCTGCTCGCGGTTGCGATCGAGGCGGTGGTACTCGATCTCCTTCATGTTCAGATCGACCGCCGCGCGGCGCGACGCCGAGAAGAGACCCTCGACGAGTTGCTCCTGCCGCACGGTCGCAGCGAGGTCGCTGTCGACCGCACTCCGAATGTTGTCGACTTCGGTCAGTAGCGCGGTCTTGGCCGTCGCGACCCGGCCGGCCGCCTCCTTGACGAGCGGGTGATTCTCGCCCTTGCCCCCGGCTACGAGGGCATCCCTGTCATCGACGGCTTTCCGGTAGCCAGTCCGCAGCCCTTGCAGGTAGGCGCTGTTGAGGAGCTCGGAGGATGGGATCGCGTCGGGATTGGCCTCGCTGACGCCCCCGAGCTCCGCCTTGCGAGCCAGGAGCTCCACCTTGTGGGTCCGCGTCTTGGTCAACACCGAGTCGTACTGCTCCATCTCGGCGCGCAGCGAGTTGGAGGAGTCGTTGATGGAGATGCTGGGGAGGTCGTTTCGCTGTTTGAACCCATAGAGCGCATTCTCGTCGGTCTCGAGCTCGCGCTTGACGTGGTCGATCTGACCGTCAAGCCACGCGACCGCCTCCGCGCTCGAATTGATGGCCGCCTCGAGGTTGCGCTCGACGTAGACGCGAGCCACGCCGTCGACGATCCGCTTGGCCCGCTTCGGGTCGGTGTCGGATGCGCGCAGAAAGAAGAGGCGCGTGCCCTTGATGGGATCCACGTTGATCCGTTCGGAGAGGGCGCCGGCGGCGTCCGCGGCCGACACGGGATCGTGCGGGGTGTGCGGCGGATATCCGAGGAAGTCGTCGTCCGTCTGCAGCGACAGGTTCTCGGCGGCGGCAGTCAAGACAGAGCCCGACAGAATCAGCTTGTACTGGGTCTGGTAGTACTCGGTCGGATCCCAGAAAAGCCCCGCGCCGATGTCGAAGGTGCCGCTCGCCGATTCCCCGAGCGGTTGGTTGGCCCGCGGGTTCATCTCGATCAACGTCGAGGCCTGATAGACTTTCGGGAGCGAGCGCGAATAGAGCAGCGTCGTTCCGCCCGCGATGATGGTGCACGACAGCACCATCGCCCAGTACTTGCGCAGGACCTTGAAGGCCTGGACGAAGCCGGCGGAGGACTCGATGTTCGTCTCGGACGATTGCGCTTTGTCGGTCGCCATCACGGACTGCTCGGGTGTGTAGCACGAACTCGGCGGAACACGGCAAGAGAGCGAGGCATGAGAAAACCTCGAGCCGCGTAAGCCATTTCCCGCGAGGTGTCTGTCCGGTGCGCGCCGTCGGCTCGGAATTCATCGCCGGCCCATATCGGGGGTCAGACCCGCCGTGCTACGCCGGCTTCGTGAGCCGCATTCCGCTGAACGGACGATCCCGAGTATTGGCGGGGGCCGACTAAGTGGGCGTAGCGATAGGGGAGCGGCTGGCGAGGGCCGCCAGGTGACCGGGTCGGCGCGGCGCCTGGACATGGCCGTCCTCCTCGATTCGACCGAGGAGGATTGGCCCAGCATGGATCTTGCGGGGGAGATGCTCCTCGACCAGTGGACGTCGACACTCGCGCCGCGCGTGGATGTCCAGGCCTTGACGGTATCCATTCCGCGGATGCTGCGGCGCCTGCCGGGGGCCGCCCGGCATCGGACAGCCCTCAACGCCGATCGCGCTATCGCCCGCTACCTGGCCTATCCCCTCCGAGCCCTGGCGGCACGTCGGCCGGGGCGGCTGTTTCACGTCGTGGACCATTCCTACGCCCAGCTCGTTCACGCGCTGCCCGCGGCGCGAACGGGGGTGTATTGCCACGACCTCGACGCCTTCCAGCCGCTCTTGTCGATGGGCGGGCCCGCGTGGTCCGCCTCGTTTCGCGCCCTCGCGGGCTTACTCGCAGCCGGGCTCCGTAGCGCGGCGATCGTCTTTCACAACACGCGCGAGGTAGGGCGCGCGCTCGAGGAGCACGGTCTCGTGACCCGCGCGCGCCTCGTCCACGCACCGCTCGGTGTTGCACCGGAGTTTTCGTGCGATCCGGATTCGGACGACGAAGCTTCCGCGGTGCTCGCGCCGCTCATGGGGAACCCGTTCGTGCTGCATGTGGGGAGCGGGATCCCACGCAAACGGATCGACGTGCTCTTCGAGGTCTTCGCACGTCTTCGGTCGAAGCGACCAAACCTGCGTCTCGTCCAACGGGGTGCCGCGCTGTCGCCCGAGCAGCGCGCTCATGCCGCCGCGCTCGGCATCGAGACGGCGCTGCTGCAGCCGCCAAAGCTCAGCAGACGCGCGCTCGCCGGGCTGTACCGGCGCGCGGCGGTGGTGCTCGTGCCGAGTGAAGCGGAAGGATTCGGCATTCCGGTCATCGAGGCCCTTTCGTGCGGAGTGGTGGTCGTGGCCAGTGATGTCCCGGCGCTGCGGGAAGTCGGGGGCGATGCGGTGATTCTCGTCCCCGTTGGCGATGTGGCCGCGTGGGTGCTCGCCGTCGAAGGCGTGCTCAGCCACTCGAGCGCCGTTCCGACACTCGCTCGTCGCAGGCGGCGCGCGGGCGCGTTCACATGGGAGCACCACGCAAGCACGATTCTGGACGCATACGCGACTCTGGCCTGCAAGGGCCCTCCCCCGGCGAGGTCCTAAGGTTCTTGGCGAGGAGTTCCTGGGCGACCCTTCCGGGCGCATTCAGTTTGGACGAGCGCCGTCGGTGGGCATCGGAGCAAGATTGGGGTATTGTCTGACGCGCCGCGTTCCTTTGTGAATGCGAAGCGTCAGCGTGACCACCAAAAACTGGCGGGGTATGGGACCCAAGGAGCCGGACAACGCATGCTGAGTTCCCTCGCCGCGTTCGTTCTTGCCGTCATTGTCACGGCGCTGCTGACGCCCCTCGTTCGGCGTGGCGCGCTCGCGATAGGCGCCGTCGACGAGCCGGGTGCGCGACGGGTCCACACGCGGCGCGTGCCGCGCCTCGGCGGAATCGGAATCGTCATCGGCTTCTTCGTCTCCGGAGCGATTCTGTTTGCCGTTGGGACGCACGCGGCTCGGATCTTCGTTGCGTCATCACACATCACCCTGGGACTCGTTTGCGGTGGGGGGCTCGTCGCGGCGACGGGCCTCGTGGACGACCTCAAGGGAATGGGGGCCAAACGCAAACTCCTCGCGCAAGTGGTGGCCGGGACCATCGCCTACGCCTGCCACATGCGGATCGAGACGATCGACCTTCCGGGGCTCGGCGTCCAAAACCTCGGCTGGCTCGCTCTTCCCGTGACGGTCGCCTGGATCGTCGCCACCATCAACGCCCTCAACCTCATCGACGGTCTCGACGGCCTCGCGGCGGGCGTGACGTTCTTCGCGTGCGTGACGAATTTTTGCATTGCTTGGCTCACGGGCAATTTCTACATCGAGCTCGTCAGCGCGGGCCTCGGTGGCGCGGTCGTCGGGTTTCTCTTTTACAACTTCAACCCCGCGCAGATCTTCATGGGCGACTCCGGGAGCATGTTCCTCGGTTTCGTGCTCGGCGCGGCGGCGCTCCTCGGTGCTGGCTCGCAGAAGAGTCCCACGATCATCGCCATCGTGGTGCCCATCCTGGCGCTCGGCCTGCCCATCATGGACATGCTACTGACGGTCGCCCGTCGGTTCCTCGAGCGGCGCTCGATTTTCGTCGCCGATCGCGGTCACATCCACCACCGGCTGCTCGACATGGGACTGACGCACCGGCGCACGGTCCTCTCGCTGTACTTGCTGAGCGTCTTGTTCACTGCGGTCGCCCTGGTGACATACCTCGGCCGATCCTGGCAGATCGGCGCAGCCCTCTTCGCACTCACCGTGGTCCTCGTCGGCGTCATCCGCTTCGTCGGATACTTCGGATCCTCCCTCGCCGGCGTAGGTGGGCTGGCCGCAGCGGGACTGGCCGCCGACGGTCCAGAGGCGCTCCGGAAGGCCGTACCACGGGCTCTCGCGCGAATGACCCCGACCGAATCGACAGAACAGCTGCCGACGCTCCTCGCGGACTTCGCGGCGGCCGCTGGCCTGCTTGCCGTGCGGATCGTCAACCCGAACAACCACAGGCTCAAGCAGTGGGGATGGGAAGCGCTCCCGCAAAACGGCGAGAGGCGCGAGGCGGCGTGCGCGTCATTCGAAGTCCCGGACGACCGAGGGCTTCTGCAGCTGCAATTCTTCGTGGACAGCCCCTCGGGAACGATCGGCCCCAAGACGTACGTCTTGCTGCAGCTCGTCGCCGATGCCGCTTCGGAGATGCTGACCGCGAACCGCGAATCTCCGCGCGCAGCGACGCCGGTGACGGCGACGCCGGTGCGGGAAGGGCGACTCGCCTGACGCGCTACGAATGCGCATCCTGTTCCTTAGTCCCTCGGGCGGCCTGGGCGGCGCCGAGCGTTGCCTGCTCGACCTCATAGCTTCGATCCGGACGTATGATCCGGGGACCGACGTCGGAGTCCTCGCGGGGGCCGACGGACCGCTGCTGCCCCGCGTCGAATCGCTCGGCGCGCAGGTCGTGCGGCTGCCGTTGACGCAGGGGCTGGCCGAGGTCGGGGACAGCGGGCTCGCCGGCGGAGGTGCGCGCGTCGCGTTGTCCACGGCGCGGCGGCTCTCTCTCGGCGGCCTGCAAGCGACCCGCTACGCCGCACGCCTCCGAGCCGCGATGCGTCGCTTCGCACCGTCGGTCGTCCATTCCAACGGCATCAAGATGCACCTGCTCGCGGCGGTGGCCGGCTCGCCGGCACCACTCGTGTGGCACCTGCGCGACTTCATCGGGCAGCGGGCTCTTGTGCCACTGGGCCTGAAAGCCCTGCAGTGGCGCGCGGACGCGAGCATCGCGATCTCGCGAGCCGTCAGTCAGGACGCACAGCGGGTGCTCCCGCGGGTAGCCGTCCACGTCGTTTATGACGCGATCGACACCGACGCCTTCGCGCCGACGGGGAACGTCGCTGCACTCGATGCTCTTTCGGGCAGCCCCGCGGCCCCCGACGGATGCCTGCGCGTGGGGCTCGTTGCGACATATGCGCGCTGGAAGGGACACCAGGTTCTGCTCGAGGCGGCTCGCCACCTCGCCTCGCGCGCGGACGCCTCGCACGTCGTCTTCTACATTGTCGGCGGTCCGATCTACGAGACGACGGCCTCCCAGTACGCTCCGGGGGAGCTCCGCGCGCTGGCCTCGCGCCTCGGCGTGACCGACAGAATCCGCTTCGTGCCGTTTCAGGCCCGGGTCGAAGACGCGTTTCGCGCGCTCGACGTGATCGTCCACGCGAGTTCGCGCCGGGAGCCGTTCGGCCGCACGATTGCCGAGGGGATGGCCACCGGCAAGCCCGTCATCGTCGCCAACGGGAGCGGCGCGGCGGAGCTCTTCGCGGACCCACGGGATGCCGTCGGAGTCCCCGAGGGAGACCCGGAGGCACTGGCGGAGGCGGTGCGCCGTCTCGCCCTCGACCCGGCAGAGCGCGCCCGCCTCGGACGGGCGGGTAGAGCGACCGCCCTCGAACGCTTCTCGCGCGCACGCCTTGCCCGCGAAGTCTTCGAGGTCTACGCAGCCGCCGGAGCGCGCCCGCGCCGGACGCCCGGCGCCGCCGTATGATAGGAAAGAGCCTACGACGATGAAGAAGAGAGCCCTGATCACAGGCGTGACGGGACAAGACGGCAGCTACCTCGCTGAACTGCTTCTCTCGAAGGGGTACGACGTGCACGGCATGGTGCGACGATCGTCCGAGGAGAAGTTCGAGCGCATCGCCCACCTTCGCGAACACATCACGCTCCACCAAGGCGATCTGCTCGACCAGTATTCGATCACGTCCCTGCTCTCGAAGATCGAGCCCCACGAGGTCTACAACCTCGCGGCCCAGTCGTTCGTGCCGACGAGCTGGACGCAGCCCGTGCTGACGACGGAGTTCACCGCGGTCGGGGTCACCCGGGTCCTCGAGGCCATCCGCCATGGCGCGCCGAAGACGCGCTTCTATCAAGCGTCCTCGTCCGAGATGTTCGGGCGTGTCCGTGAGACCCCCCAATCGGAGGATACGCCCTTCTATCCTCGCTCTCCGTACGGGGTGGCCAAGGCCTACGGGCACTTCATCACGGTCAACTACCGCGAGTCGTTCGGTCTCTTCGCGGTCAGCGGAATCCTCTTCAACCACGAGTCGCCGAGGCGGGGACTCGAATTCGTCACCCGGAAGGTGACCGATGGCGTCGCACGGATCCGGCACCGGCTGATTGACAAGCTGCACCTCGGCAACCTCGACGCACGGCGGGATTGGGGCTTCGCGGGCGACTACGTGGAGGCCATGTGGCGGATGCTCCAGCAGCCGGAAGCGCAGGACTACGTGGTGGCCACGGGCGAGACGCACACGGTACGGGAGCTCTGCGAAGTCGCGTTCGCGCGGGCCGACCTCGACTGGAAGGCGCACGTCGTCGTCGATCCGACGTTCCTACGGCCGGCGGAGGTCGATCTGCTCATCGGCAATCCGGCCAAGGCTCGCAAGGTGCTCGGCTGGGAGCCGCGGTACGACTTCCGCCGGCTTGTCGAGATGATGGTCGACGCCGACATCGCGCGTCTCCGGCCGGAACAGGCCTGATGCGTGTCCTCGTGACCGGCGCCGACGGCTTCGTCGGGGGGCACCTCGGTGCCTTCTTGCGCGCTCGGGGAGACGAAGTCGTGTCCTGGGCCGGTCCGCGCCCCACGGGTTCCCCTCCGCCCGGGTTCGAGGTGGTGGACGTGCGGGACGGCGATGCAGTGCATCGCGCGGTGGCCCGCGCGAAGCCCGACGCCATCGTCCACTTGGCGGCCGTCAGCTCCGTCGTCCAGAGTCACGCGGAGCCGGCGCTGACGTTCGAGGTCAACACGGTGGGCGCCTTGCATGTGTGCATCGCCGCCAAAGCGATGTCGTCAGCCCCGCGTGTTCTGGTGGTCAGCTCGGGCGAGGTCTACGGTCCGACACCGACCGAGCCCGCGACCGAAGAGACCGCGCTCAACCCAACGAGCCCGTACGCGGCGTCGAAGGTGGCCGCCGAAACGGCCGCGTTCCAGTTCGCGCGCAGCTACGGCATGCACGTCGTATGCGTCCGGCCCTTCAACCACATCGGGCGGGGGCAGGCGCCTAACTTCGCCGTGCCGGCATTTGCGCGCCAGGTCGTCGAGGCCCGCCGGAGCCGTGCAAGACGCTCCATTTCGGTCGGCAACCTCGATCCGGTCCGTGACTTCAGCAACGTCGACGATGTCGTCGCCGCGTATGCCCTACTGCTCGACCGGGGCGTCTCTTGCGAGGCCTACAACGTGAGCAGCGGTTCGGGGCGCACGATACGGAGCATCCTCGAGGAGCTCATGGAGATCGCCGAAGTCGAGCTCGACGTCCGCGTCGATCCGTCCAAGGTCCGCGCGTCGGAGCTCCCCGTGCTCGTGGGAGACTCGTCCAAGATCCGTGCCCTCGGGTGGACGCCGCATCGGACGCTGAGAGAGACGCTGCGCGAGGTGCTCGACGATGCGGAGTCGCGCCTGGCGACGTGACGTCGCGGAGGGCCGCGAGATCCGTCTCAGATCGCTTCGAAGAGAAATCCGCAATGGACGGTGGATAGCGGGGCGTTCGCCTCGACGAGCGCCCATTCCACGACCGAATCACCGGCGGCGCACACGCGAAGCATCGAGTTGCGCGCCGCACCCACCAGACGGCGGATGCCGTTCGCGGCGGGACGTACCGGCGCACCCGGATCACGGGACGGCTCGGGCGCGTCGCCCTCGAGCACGCGTCTCGGAAGGCGGGCGAGGCCACGAGCGCTCAGCGCGATGAATCGATCGGCCCGGAGCAAAGGGCTGAAGTCATAACGGCGGATTTGCTTCCGTCGGAAGGCGGCTCGCGCAAAACGGTCGGTCCACCCCTCGATGGTGTTCGCGAAGACGTGCACGTCCTGATCGCTGATGTTCTCGAGCACCAGAGCATGGCCGCCCTGGACCAGCAGTCGGCGCATGTGGGCGATCATCCGGTCCTGATCCTCCGGCGGATTGTGCTGCAGCACCGTGACCGTCGTGATCAGATCGAACGGCGAGGCCGACGAGAACTCTTGCAGCGATCCGCTGACGAACCGGACCTCGGGCGTCCGTTGGCGATTTCGCACCAGTAGATCCTCCTGCAGGTCCACGCCGGTCACCTCGTAGCCTTGCGACGAGAGGAGCCGACACCAGCGCCCGGCCCCGCAGCCGACATCGAGCGCCTTCGGGCGTGCGGACGGAGCGGGGGCGGCCTCGAGCAACTTGCGAAAGACGACCTCCTGGAAGCGCGCATAGTACCGGTTGAGCCAGAGCGGCCTACCCGGGTGGCAGACGTTGTCGAGTCCGTCCGTGTCCGCGTCGAGATCGACGGCGGCGCGGCGACCGTAGTGGACGCGCCAGTATTCCCGGGCCTGGTCTGAGTCGAAGCGAACCCCTGCCATGGCCGAGAGACTTAGCTCCGGCGCCGCCCCCCGTGAAGCCGCGCGCCCCCGATGTGCAGCGCAAAGGCGCGTCGGAAAGACACCGCACCAGGGCCTCCCGGGTGCGAGTGGCGCGTTTCAGGCTTGGCGCTCGAGCGCCACCGGGGTAAAAATCCTCCGGTCTCCGTAAACAGGACGAATGCTCCGCGCAACCAATCCACGGCCCATGGCGCATGGAGCACAGCCTTGAAGGCGGTCATCCTGGCAGGAGGGATGGGTACGCGGATCAGCGAGGAGACCCATCTCCGGCCCAAGCCGATGATCGAGATCGGCGGCAAGCCGATCCTCTGGCACATCATGAAGATCTACTCGCACTACGGTGTGAACGACTTCATCGTGTGCCTCGGCTACAAGGGCTACGTCATCAAGGAGTACTTCGCGAACTACTTCCTCCATACGTCGGACGTCACGTTCGACCTTGCCGCCAACACGGTGCAGATCCATCGCAACGCGGCCGAACGCTGGAAGGTCACTCTCGTCGACACGGGAGAGGCCACCCATACGGGCGGACGCCTCAAGCGCGTCCGCGACTATCTGGGCGGCGAAGACTTCTGCTTCACGTACGGTGACGGCTTGTCCAACGTGAACATCTCCAAGCTGATCGCTGCGCACCGGGAGTTCGGCACGCTGGCCACCGTCACGGCGATCCAGCCGCCCGGACGGTGGGGGCTCCTGACGACCGAGGACCGCAAGGTCGTCGGCTTCCAGGAGAAGCCACATGGCGACGGGGGATGGGTCAACGGCGGCTTCTTCGTCCTTTCACCGCGGGCAATCGATTACATCGACGGCGACCAGACCACGTGGGAAGGGCCTCCCCTCGAGCGCCTGGCCCGCGATCGACAGCTATCCGCCTTCACCCACAACGGCTTCTGGCAGCCGATGGACCACCTGCGCGACAAGCACTATCTCGAGGGGCTGTGGTCTGCCGGCACCGCGCCGTGGAAGCTGTGGGACTAAACGCGGACCGTTGGCGTGGTCGTCGCACGCTCGTGACTGGTGTGACAGGGTTCAAGGGGGGCTGGCTCGCCCTCTGGCTACGCAACCTGGGGGCCGACGTGGTGGGCTACTCGCTGCCGCCCCCGACGAAGCCGAGCCTCTTCGAACACGCGCGGGTCGGCGACGACGTGCGTTGGGTCGACGGCGACGTCCGAGACCTCGCACGCCTGCGGCAGGTCGTGGCCGAGGCGCGGGCGGAGGTCGTCTTCCACTTGGCCGCACAACCGCTCGTTCGCGCGTCCTACGACGATCCGGTTGAGACGTTCGACACGAACGTCATGGGCACGGTGAACGTGCTCGAAGCCCTACGCGAGGATCGAGCGGTGCGCGCCGTCGTCGTCGTGACGAGCGACAAATGCTACGAGAATCGCGAATGGGTCTGGCCCTACCGCGAACACGACCCACTCGGCGGGCACGATCCGTACTCGAGTAGCAAGGCATGCGCGGAGATCGCCGCCCGCGCCTACGACCGCTCCTTCTTCAGGACCCGCAATGTCGGCGTGGCGACCGTCCGTGCGGGCAACGTCGTCGGCGGGGGCGACTGGGCACGCGACCGCATCGTGCCTGACATCGTCGGAGCGATCGAGCGAGGAAGCTCGGCCCTCGTGCGCAACCCTGCCAGTCTGCGCCCCTGGCAACACGTCCTCGAGCCATTGCATGGGTACTTGATGCTGGCCGAGAAGCTGGTCGACGGGACTGAGCTCAGCGACGGATGGAACTTCGGCCCGAACCCGGACGCCGTCCGTCCCGTCTCCGAACTTGCGGCGACGCTCTGCTCGCTCTGGGGTGAGGGTGCGCGGTGGCACCCAGCCGAAGTCGTCCAGCCCCACGAGGCGCGAATGCTCGCGCTCGACTCGTCGAAGGCGCGCGCGGCAATCGGATGGCGGCCTAGGCTCACGCTGGATCAAGCGCTCGAATGGACGGTTCATTGGTACAAGGGCTGCCGCCGGGGGGCCGACATGCGCGCTCTATCGCTCGAACAGATCTGCCGATATCAGGAGATGGCGCCGTGAAATGTCGCTTTTGCGGGGCGCCGGTGACGACGACGTTCGTCGACCTCGGGATGCAGCCGCTGTCCAACGCGTACGTCGATGCCGCCGTCTCGGACTCGATGGAGCCGTTCTATCCCCTGCACGCGCGCGTCTGCGCCAGCTGCTTGCTCGTGCAGGTCCCCGAGTTCCAGTCGCCCGAACGGATCTTCAGCGAGTACGCTTATCTGTCGTCGCTGTCCGACTCGTGGTTGGAGCACTGCCGGCGCTACGCGACGGACATGGTGGGCCGCCTTGGGCTCGACGGATCCCGGCTCGTCGTCGAGGTCGCGAGCAACGATGGCTACCTGCTGCGATTCTTCAAGGAGCTTGGGATCTCGGTGCTCGGCATCGAGCCGGCCGCGAACGTTGCGGCGATCGCCGAGCGAGCGGGCGTGCCGTCCATTCCCCGGTTCTTCGGGACGGAGCTCGCCTCCGAACTGGTCGCCAAGGGGACCCGGGCCGACCTCCTCGTCGGAAACAACGTCCTCGCCCACGTGCCGAACCTCAACGACTTCGTTCGCGGACTGGCGATCTTGCTGGCGGAGGAGGGCGTACTGACAATGGAGTTCCCGCACCTCGGAAAGCTCATCGCGCACAGCCAGTTCGACACCATCTACCACGAACACTTCTCCTACTTTTCGCTGAGCACCGCGGCAAAGGTCTTCGCGTCGCACGGGCTCCGGGTTTTTGACGTCGACGAGCTGCCCACGCACGGCGGGTCGCTGCGGATCTTCGCTTGCCACGAGGCGCACGGGCACCCCACCTCCCCTCGAGTTGCCGCCGTGCTCGACGCCGAGGGACACGAAGGCCTGCGCGCCCTCGAAACCTACGAACGCTTCGCCGCGCGGGCGCAGCACGTGAAGTTCTCGCTGCTCGAGTTCTTGATCGCGTGCAAGCGGCGCGGTGAACGCATCGCCGCGTACGGAGCCGCCGCGAAGGGCAATACCCTCCTCAACTACTGCGGGGTCCGCACGGACTTCATCGACTACGTCGCGGATCGCAGCCCCCTGAAGCAGGGCAAGCTCCTGCCGGGCACGCGCATTCCCGTCGTCGCCCCCGAGCGCATCGCCGAGACGCGTCCGCACTACGTCCTCATCCTGCCGTGGAACATCCGCGACGAAGTCGCTCGTCAACTCGCGTACGTGCGCGACTGGGGAGGCCGCCTCGTCGTGCCCATTCCTACGATCGAGGTCATGCCTTGATCTTCCGCGACACGTCGATCGCCGGGGCTTTCATCCTAGAGCCCCAGCCCCACGTCGACGACCGTGGCTCCTTCACCCGCATCTGGTGCGCGAGAGAGTTCGAAGGGCAGGGCGCGGACGCCCGGCTCGCCCAGTGCAGCATCTCGACGAACGCGCGCAAGGGCACGCTGCGCGGGCTTCACTACTCGGTACCGCCGGGCACGGAGGTCAAGGTGGTCCGCTGCGTGAGGGGGGCCATCTACGACGTGCTCGTGGACCTCCGACCCGAGTCCCCCAGCTACCGTCGCTATTTCGCGCAGACGTTGACGGCGGACAACGGTCTCGCTCTCTACGTGCCCGAGGGCGTGGCCCACGGCTTCGAGACGCTCGAAGACCACTCCGACGTTCTCTACCAGGTGTCGGAGTTCTACGATCCGGCTTGCGCTCGCGGGGTGAGGTGGAACGATCCTGCGTTCGGCATTCCCTGGCCAGACCGCGATCCGATCCTGTCCGACCGGGATCGATCCTGCGCGGACTATTTACCGCCCGCGCCGTAGATACGCCGACGGCCAGTGCGTTATCTGGTGCGAGCCCATCGTCTCGTCGAAGTAAAATGGGGGCGGTTCGATCACGAAGTCGGCGTGCTTCGCGGCGAACGCTTTCGCCGCCTCGACGGGGTTGTCTTTCCGCCACTCAGGCTTTCCGCGAGGGACGTCGTAGAGGTCCTGCATGAGCCCGTCGGTCGCGACGATGTAGGATCCCTTCGTCACCAACGGTGCGTACGCTTCGAGTTCGGCGCCAACGTGGTCGCGGCTATGGTTCGAGTCGAGGATGACGAGCACTCGCTCACCGTCGCGAACCATCGAAGCCACACGCTCGACCACGCGCGGGTCCGTCGAACTCCCCTCCACCAAAGAAATCAGGGGCGCCAGCTCGTGCGACTCGATCGCCTGGCGGTTGTGCGGGCGAATCTCGATGTCCACTCCGACGACGCGTCCCGCTCCCATCGCCTTGAGCAGGCTTGCGTAGAAGATGAGCGAACCCCCATGCGCCACGCCGGTCTCGATCACGACGTCGGGACGGACGCGGTAGATCGCCTCTTGCACGCGAACCATGTCCTCTGGGAGCTGGATGATCGGGCGACCCATCCACGTGAAGCCGTAGATGTATTTCACGTCCCACCCGACCTTCACCCAAAGCTTCGAGAGCAATGCGAAGGCTTCCGGCGAGTAGAGTGGCAGGTGGCGCCCGACCCCGCCCTCGTCGACGGACAGGCTTCGAGCTTCCGTGTCGATTTCGATCTTCATAGGTGTCCCGAGACGGCGCAGCAGGGCAACGAGGCTAGCTCGCGTGCGGGCCGTTGCAACGCCACCATTCGACCGTCTTGGCGAGTCCGTCCGAAAGCGTCCAACGCGGCTTCCAGGCCGTCGCATCGCGGAGCTTTTGGGTATTGGCGCAGATGAACATCGGATCGGTCGGGTTGTACGGCACCGCGCCGAGTCGTATAAGGTCGGGCCGCCCTGCGAGCCGGGCCGCTTCTCGCACCACGGACTCGACGGTCACAGGCTGACCCGAAGCAACATTGACTGGGCCGACGAATTCGGAGTGAACGAGCGTGCTGATGGCGGAGGCCACGTCCTCCACGTAAAGGAGGTCTCGCACCTGGCCTCCATGGGTGGTCTTCGCCTCCTCGCCGCGAAGAATGGAACACACGACGGACGGAACGAGCCGGCCGGTACACTCGCCTGGGCCGTAGAGATGAAAGAGCCGGGGCCACACGATCTCCATCCCGGTCACGGCGCCAAGTTGTTGCAGCGGGAGAAACGTTCCCGCCTTGGCCGCCGCATACAGGTGGGAGGGAGCGAGGGGCGTCTCCTCGGAGAGGTGTCCGAAGCTCGTGTCGTATTCGAAGCACGTTCCGAGGGCCAAGAAGCGGCGGCAGCCTCGCTCCGCCAGCAGCTTGGCGAGCGAAAGCGTGGCGCACTGAAGGTCGACGTTTTCGATCGCAGTTAGATATCTGCCGGGCGCGGTGCACCACGCGGCGTGGACACAGACGTCTGGTTTCACGGCGGCGATGCTCGCCCGGCCCGTCTCACTGTTGAGGTCGGCCTCTACCCGGTGCAGGCCGGGGATCTCGTCGAGGCGTGGATGCCGCTTCGATCGGGAGATCGCGTGCACCTCGTCGCCCGCCTCGAGCAACGCTCGAACAAGGTGCACTCCTACGAAGCCACCCGCCCCTGTTACGGCGATTCTCATGCCCCAAGCCCTTCGTCACGTCGAGAAGATTCTCGACAGC
>Ga0302325_10005709_pt1 | contig 28200 bp, 20 predicted proteins | sample Palsa_T0_2_FD_201948 | JGI IMG/M metagenome (GOLD analysis project Ga0302325, IMG submission 201948) | Peat permafrost microbial communities from Stordalen Mire near Abisko, Sweden - Palsa_T0_2 | ecosystem: Environmental > Terrestrial > Soil > Palsa > Peat permafrost | place: Sweden: Abisko... | reverse complement strand
GGGTCGCGCCGCGGCCGGCAGTTAGCTCACACCTCGCCAGCAAACGTTCCTTTTTGCATGCGTTTCTTGTGGCGGGTCGCTTCGTGCTCGGTCCACTCAGCGTCGGTTCGATTGTCGAGGCCTTCGAGGTACTCGGCAGTGATGCTCGGGTCGTTCTGCTCCTTACTGACTTTGGCCGCGATTGCCTGGTAGTCGATCATTTCGATTCTCCCTTTGCCGCACTCATCTTCGCTTTGTGTTCGGCTGAGGTCTACAGTACGAATGTAACGATTCTTTGCGTTGCGCGTCCGATGCACTCATTGGTTTATACACTTGTGCGTAAACAATTCGTGGGACGGTGGATTGCGCCGAACAATGAATGCTGCTTCCCTAGTAGCTCACCATAACGTAGATCGTGTCCGCGGCGGTCTTCGCCAGCGGGAATTTGGCGACAATCCGAAGCGTGGTAACGTCGGCATCCTGGGATTTCGCATCAGCGTCTTGTTTTAGCGGGCGATGCTGGCTAGGCTCTTCGTCGCCTGAGCGTCGGCACGAATTGAAGGTTTCGGCCGTAGACCTCCACATGTTTCGCGCCATGGTCATCGGTTGAAATGAAAGAGAGGGCCCATGCAGAGCCGCAGCGCGGTGCTGGAAAGCATTCACGCCAAGGCATTCGATGTCTGCGTCATTGGCGCCGGCGCGACAGGATCAGGTTCGGCGTTGGACTCGCAATTGCGCGGCATGAAGACCGTCCTGTTGGACGCGTCCGATTTCGCGAGCGGAGCCTCGACCGCCGCTACCAAAATCATTCATGGAGGCGTCCGCTACCTCGAGGAAGCCGTAACGCACCTCGACCCCGCTCAGTACGAAGTAGTGAAGCGCGCGCTTCACGAGCGCATTCACATGCTTCACAACGGACCGTTTCTTTCGCGCCAGCTGGAATTTCTGATTCCGTGCCCGGGTTGGTTCAGCGTCGTGTATATGGGATTCGGAATGAAGCTGTACGACTGGATCGCCGGAAAGGATAGTTTGTTTCCCAGCAAGTTTCTCTCCCGGACGGAAACCATGGAGCGTATGCCCGGCCTTGCGCCAGACCGCTTCATCGGAAGCATCGCCTACGCAGACGGCCAGTTCGACGACGCACGCTATAATCTCGCCCTCATCAACACCTTCGTTGAAGCCGGCGGCGACGCGTTGAATTACGCCCGCGCCGTCGGCTTTCGTAAGGACGCCCACGGAAAGTTGCAGGGCATCGACGTCGAAGATCCATGGTCCAAAACGCGATTCACAATTCAGGCCGGCCGGTTCGTCAACGCCACTGGCCCCCATGCCGACGCAGTTCGCGGCCTTGCCACCCCAGGAATTCCTCCCCGCATGCGACTCAGTAAGGGCGCTCATCTCTTGCTGCCCCTTGAGCTTTTTCCGACCAATGACGCTCTGTTGATTCCAAAGACTGACGATGGCCGAGTTCTGTTCGCGGTTCCGTGGTTTGACCGCCTACTGATCGGCACCACCGAAGAGGAGGTCACGCCCCAGGACGAGCTGTACCTTTCCAAACGGGATGTCGAATACCTCCTGCTGCATATCAACAGGTATTTCGGGGCAGCGATTCGCGCCGATCAGGTCGTCAGCGGTTTTGCGGGGGCTCGACCCCTGGTGAGCGCGGGCGGCTCACGCGATACGAAAAAGCTCACGCGTGATCATGAGGTGGAGATCGACCCCCAAAGCGGATTGATCAGCATCATGGGCGGCAAATGGACCACGCATCGCGCCATGGCCGAAGACACCATCAGTGCGGTCCAGAAGTCGATGGGCCGTCCGGCAACGCCCGGCGTGACTCTCGATCATCCGCTGTCCGGCTCCAAGGATTACGTCCCCGAATACTGGAATTCCCTGGTGCGCGAGAACGGGATCCCGGAACAAACCGCAAAACATCTCTCGCAGAAATTCGGGACCAATGCAACGAAAGTCGTGGAACTCGCCAAGAACGATAGGAGCCTAGCCGGGCCGATCGTTCCTGGGTTTGCGCCGCTGCGCGCCGAGATCGCCTACGTTGCTCGCAACGAAATGGCCATGACCATCGAAGACGTCTTGATGCGCCGAACCGGTTTGCAATTCTTAAGTTGGCGGGCAGCCATCAGCGCCGCTACTCCGACGGCGGCGATTCTCGCGCGAGAACTCGGATGGAGCCCGGAATTCGAACGATCTTCGACGCAAGAGTACGAAAGCAAGATCAGGCGATTGATTCAGCTGGCCGGATTGCCGGCCGATTGAATCGGCAATCATTGCACTACCCTGCCGGTGAGGAGAAAAAAGTGACGGCATATCTAGGCGCCATCGATCAAGGAACGACCAGCACCCGATTTATCGTGTTCGACCATTCCGGGCGGATCGTTTCCGTAGCCCAGAAGGAGCATCAACAGATATTTCCCAAGCCCGGCTGGGTCGAACACGATCCCGACGAGATATGGCGACGCACCCAGGAAGTCATTTCTGAAGTCATGGCCGCGGGAGGCTTTCGTCCCAAGGATCTTGCGGCGATTGGCATCACCAACCAGCGGGAAACCACCCTGGTGTGGAATCGCAAAACCGGACGGCCCGCGTACAACGCGTTGGTCTGGCAGGACACTCGCGTGGGCGACGCTGTGGCGGAGTTCTCCCGCGATGGCGGCCAGGATCGCTTTCGAAAGAAGACCGGGTTGCCGCTGGCGACTTATTTCAGTGGTCTAAAGATTCGCTGGGTTCTCAAGAACGTCCCGGGTGCGCAGGCGGCGGCCGAGGCAGGCGATTTGCTTTTTGGAAATGTCGATTGCTTTCTGGTCTGGAAGCTCACCGGGGGCACGCAGGGAGGGATCCACGTGACGGACGTGACGAACGCCAGCCGCACCCAGCTGATGGACCTCGCAGCGCTTTCCTGGGACAAGGAAATGCTCGGTATTTATGGCATCCCGGAATGCATGCTTCCGAAGATAGCGTCGAGCAGCGAAGTCTACGGCCAAGCCCGCCTCGATTCGATCAAGGAAGTTCCGATTGCCGGTATTCTTGGCGACCAGCAAGCCGCTCTCGTCGGGCAGGCATGCTTCAACCCCGGTGAAGCAAAGAACACCTACGGCACCGGTTGCTTTATGCTCGAAAATACCGGCGACCAGCTGATCCATTCTAAATTTGGATTGCTCACTACTGTGGCTTACAAATTTGGCGACAAGCCGGCGCACTATGCGCTGGAAGGCAGCATTGCCATCACCGGCGCGCTCGTTCAGTGGCTTCGCGATAACCTCGGATTGATCCAGCAAAGCTCAGACGTCGAGGCGCTGGCACGAACGGTGACCGACAACGGCGGCGTCTACTTCGTTCCTGCATTTTCCGGATTGTACGCGCCGTACTGGAAAGCAAGCGCCAGAGGCGTGATCGCGGGCTTGACCCGGTATGCCAACAAGGGCCATCTGGCGCGCGCGGTCCTCGAGGCAACTGCGTTCCAAACGCGCGAAGTACTTGAGGCCATGGAGAAGGACTCCCAAATTCAGCTGAAGGTCTTGAGGACGGATGGTGGAATGGTCGAGGACGACCTCCTAATGCAATTTCAGTCCGACATCCTGAATCTTCCCGTGGTTCGCCCGGTGATCAAGGAAACCACTGCGCTCGGAGCCGCCTACGCTGCAGGTCTCGCCGTTGGCTTCTACGGCGACGTCGATGACCTCCGTGCGAATTGGGCTATCGACCGGACCTGGAATCCGAACATGGACGACACCACGCGCGAACGGCTATACAAGTCGTGGAAGAAGGCCGTAACGCGTTCCTTCGATTGGTTGGACGAATAATCAACCCGTTGAGTTTATCCGTAACAACGGTCACCGTATCAAGCGGTCGAGGACGCGAGGAGGCATGAAAATGGGTTCACCGTTTCTTGGAGAATTCCTGGGTACGCTAGTAAAGATCCTGTTGGGTGATGGCATCGTTGCCGGCGTTTTGCTGAAGCGATCGAAGGCTGAGGGGGCTGGCTGGATGGCAATCACCAGCGGCTGGGCCTTTGCCGTCATGGCCGGTATCTTCACCGCGATGGCGTGTGGAAGCAAGGCAGCCTATCTCAATCCCGCGGTCACGCTCGGCTTTGCGGTCTCGTCCGGTAACTACTCGAACTTAGCAACAAATATGGCGGCGCAGCTTCTGGGCGCGTTCATCGGCGCCGTACTGGTCTGGATACACTTTGGTCCGCATTGGAAGGAAACACCGGATCCGTCTCTGAAACTGGCGGTCTTTTGCACCGCGCCGGCGATTCGAAGCGCCGCATGGAATCTCATCAGCGAAATCATCGCGACTTTGGTCCTGGTGTTCGTCGTGGCCGCAATTTTCTCGAAAGGTGTTTCAGCGAGCGGACCGGCCGAAGGGCTCGGGCCTTACTTGGTCGCCTCACTGGTCTGGGTTGGCCTTTCGCTGGGCGGCACCACTGGATATGCCATCAACCCCGCGCGCGATTTGGGGCCGCGCATTGCCCACGCAGTGCTGCCCATCGCGGGAAAGGGCGGCTCAGACTGGACCTACGCTCCAATTCCGGTATTGGGACCTCTGGTAGGCGCAGGAATTGCCGGATTGCTAATTCGATGGGTCCGATTCTGATGCCCCAGGTCGAGACGAACGATACGCGCGCGTGCCTTTAACAAACTCTTCCCCTTGCGGCTACACGCCACGAACCAACTACATTGCCCTGTCGCAGCGTAACGACCGTATCGTGCATGTTTACGCAAACGCATACGTGGTTGGGAATGACGGTCAATACCTCGCCGACCTCAAACTTCCTGGCCGACTTCGTAATGTCCAGATAACCGTGTTCTTCGTTAAGCTTTATGATGGGAACGTCCGGGGCCTCTACGATATATCCGTAGCCACTCTTAGGTCCTGAACTGAGCAGGTCCGAACTGAAAGTCTTGGAGCCCGCGTCGATGATCGCGCGTCCCGGAACAGCAGTCGAAATGACCGTGGTAACGACTCGCGCCGCACAGTCTTCCAACCCACACACTCCCTGGTAGTAGGTGTTCAAATCGCAGTACGCATACGTTCCAGGCCTAATTTCAGTGACACCCGCGATCCCATTCGTAAACGCAGCGGAAGGGGTCGAGCCGCCGGAAACGATTTCAACGGGCATGCGCGCCGCGCGGAAAGCTTCCAGCGCCGCGCCGACTTTATCCGCCGCCGTTCTGGTTTCCGCGTGCCGCTCCTCGGCGTTTCCCCAGACATTGCCAAAGAAAGTCATCAGCCCACGAAATTTGAGTCCAGCCATTTTCTCGATTTTCCCCGCCAGTTCCACGCAGGCAGGTCCGGGCACTAAACCGCAGCGCTGCGTGCCGGAATCAAACTCCACGAGCACCCCGATAGTTGCTTCCTGGGCAGAGGCCGCGCGTGAAAGCTCTTCGGCGGCAGCGGCGGAATCGAGAGAGACCAGAATATTGTGATCGCATGCGAGATGAGCCAGGCGTCGAAGTTTCTCCGCCCCGAATATGGGATACGCCACAAAAATATCGTCAAATCCCGCTCCCGCAAAAACTTCTGCCTCACCCACCTTGGCTACCGTAACTCCTATCGCCCCTCGGTCCAGTTGCATTCGGCCCACTTCCGGTGTCTTGTGCGTTTTTGTGTGCGGACGAAGCTGGATTCCGTCCCTGCCGCAAAGGGTTGCCATACTGTCGAGGTTGCGCTCTACAGTGTCCAGGTCAACAGTCAGAACTGGGGTTGAAAGTTCACGATAATTCATCGAGTCCCTCAGCAGGATTTACGCCAACTGTCCCCCATCAACGAATAACAAAACGCCATTCACGTAGTCCGCGTCGGATGATGCCAAAAAAAGCGCAGGTCCGGCAATGTCCTCGGGCACTCCAATCCGGCCAGCGGGAATCAGGTTCTGATACTTGCGCATGAATTTGGCGTCTTTCAGTAAGGGCTCGGTCAAACGTGTCCGGATCAAACCGGGACCGATGGCATTCGATTGAATACCGTAATGGCCAAGTTCCCGCGCTAGGGTCTTGGCTAAGAGGTAGAGTCCGGCTTTCGAAGCGTTGTAAGGTGCGAGTCCGGCTTCTGCGTCCCAACTGTTGGTTGACGCCATAAATATCATCTTGCCGCGCCGCCGTTTGATCATATGGGGCGCCACGGCACGCGCCACGAGAAACGCGCCCTTCAGATTTATGTCTATCGTCCGGTTCCACAGCTCGTCATCCGTTTGAGTGAAGGGCACACTCTTACCGACCCCGGCGACGTACATCAAGATATCCACTCGACGATAGCGGCGCATCACGCCCGCCACCATTCGCTGCACTTGTCGCCGATTACGCACGTCACATATTGACGTCTGAACATTCGCTGCAGCCTCGGCCATTTCGCGCGATACCGCATCTAGCATGGCTCGATCGATGTCCGCTATCACCACGCACGCACCTTCGCGCCGCAGTCGTACCGCAATGGCCTTCCCAATGCCCTGCGCTCCACCCACTACTACCGCCACTCGACCTTGAAAGCGTTTCCGGGAAATCGCTTCCATATTTGTCACATCCTACTCCTCGGTCTCTCGACTGCTTTGAAAGTATAGTTCGACATCAGACAAATAAACGTAAAAATACAGTGGGCTTGGCGTTCCGTACCAGAAACTTTTGTGGACTTCTATGAGGGTGGCCAGCTTTATTGTTTCGCGAGCTCTATTGTTTTGTTACTTCGAGCAGCAAATGGTCCCTAAAAGCGCCCTGCAACTTTGCGTCGGGAGAGGTCACCGCGCCCCAATCCTTACCATTCACGTAGTCCACGACGTGGTATTTCCCCGGCGCCAGGCCGCGCAGTTCGATTTCTCCGGACCATGCTGCCTCTTCCGCTTGTTTCGAACTTGATGCGGGGGAGGGAGCAAAGAAAGCGTAGTACATCGCCCCATCCTTTTCGATGGCGTAGCCCTCGGGCACGTCGTACCCGTAGACATACAGGTTTCGAAACGTCCCTCGCGAAAGCATCTTCTCGTTGTATAGACCGATCCACTTTTTCCAGTGTTCTTCTTTTTGCGGGTTCAGATAAACGTCGCTCAATTTAGGGCCGTAGTCCGGCCACGCGAACTTCGTACCCACAACCCCACCGGTACCAATGGTAGAAGCGAAGTCCGATCCTGTGTCGCGCTCATTCCCGTTGGGATTTGATATTTTGGTCAGCTCTACATGATCTCCGTAAACCGCGGAATTGGGTCCCAGCAACGCTTTGTACATCTTCACGCGTTGGCGAACCTGCACGGACCCGACCGGGTCGGCAGTGACAGCCTGATCGATATATCGAAGCCAGGCGATGCTCGGCGGCGTGCCACAAGGGCAGCTCTGCGTCACGCTGTCCGGCTTTAGCGCGCGGGTTGTGTCAAAAATCGTCTTATAGATCTCGCCCATCGCATAGACGGAATCGTATGGTGATTTGTGGTGGTGCTTTGGGTTGTAGCAGGCCGGTACGCTATAGATATTGTCGAGCTTGTGGCCGTCAAAATCCCAATCGTGAATGAACCTTTCGGTCAGTTGTTTGTAATACGCGCGGACCTCCGGAACAGCCGGACACAGCGTCGCCAGATTCCTCGTCATTCGAGCCGGCTTCCCATTTTTATCGAGGATCAGCCAGTCCGGGTGCTGCTTCACGACCTCCGAGACTCCGTACGGATGTGATTCGTATCCCGGACCGCCATCTTCCACGGCGAGGGGTAACCACCACAGTTGAACCTTAATTCCCTGTTCGTGAAACTGCTGCACCATCTTGCGGATTCCATCGCCTGGAAATGTATCGCTGCGCGGCTGCCAGTCACCGTAATTGTTGAACCACCGGTCATCCAGCGTTGCCCAATGAATGCCAAGTTCCTTTAGCTTGGGGATCGTCCCCAGCATTTGAGCGGGGGTTACGTTGGCGAGATATCCCCAGCCGCACCAGCTCACCGCATAGTCTTCGCTGTTCGTCGTAGATTTCTTCAGGCCCTCCGCGTCGATCACGTCGGAATAGATTCGCAACGCCTCATAGTAATCGCCCGAATACACCGCGGTGAACGTCTCCGGCGTGGAATACACTTCGCCCGGTTGCAACGTGGTCTCCGGGGTCAGGTGCACCGCTGCGCCAACATGGCCATCGGACTCCGTTTCCACTGGAACCGAAAGCACCAGAGGAAGTGTTTCCGCATGGCCGATCGCTTCGCCGACCGTCTTCGTCCAGAAGGCGACTACCGGAATTCCCCCTCCTACACGCCCCAAGTCTCCTTTTACTTCGACCACCGATCCCATCTGGTTTTGTTGTGAGAATTTCTTTGGGATTTCAAATACGTTGTCCTTTCCCCAGGCAATGCTGGCTCCATCAAACGACCACATTTCGTTCGGTGCTGCCTTCGGGTCCGCCAGACTGGCATTCAAGCGGTGCCGGTCCAGGTCAATTGCGTCGAGTTTCAGTTCGCTCTTGCCTAAATTCCTTATGGAAGCCGAGGTCAGCGCGACGTTTGAAAACTCGTCGTAAACCTCGATAACCAGCGTTTCTTGCAAGTCTCCCGCCGCGCTCCTGCCCGTGACCTCGATCCGTTTCCCTATTGTTCCGAGCCTTCCGTGCGCCTCTGATATTTGGGGATGGGCAACGTCAAAAACGACAGGCGCAGCTTGGCTTCCACCAACGGTCACTCGAACCCCGGAATCGCCGCCAGCGTCATCGATGGACAATTTCTGGTTACCCGCAAGCAGCTTCGCAGCAAGATAGCCAGCCGGCGAAAGGTCAAACTCTGCCATGGGAGTAATGACTACCGTAGCGTCCTCTGTCGCCGATACCTGAACTTGCGATCCCTGTGGTTTGGCATCGGCAGTCCCGGGGCTGGATTGTTTTCCGCAGCTACCTGCAAATAAAAGAAGTCCGGCAATCAGTGGAAATGCGACGCATAGCGAACGTGATTGACGTCCTTGCTTGCTTACCGGACTTGAAGTCATCGTTTCCCTCTGATCGCAGTGGCGTATCAATTCGTGCCTTCGGCATGCTCTTGCAAGAACGCGTCGCGATGAACGCCGTCGCGAAATGCTTCCGTGCCGCCGGCTAGCGTTACCGAGAGTGCGCCGGCGATGTTGCCGAATCTCAAGCACTCTTCGACGTTTTTGCCGCGAATAAATTGGTGGATAAATCCTGCATCAAACGAATCTCCCGCACCGATCGAGTCCACAACATCCACAACAAACGGCGGCGCAACGTACCTGACTTTTTCGGCCCAGGCAATCGCACCTTGCGATCCGCGCTTAATTGCGATCACTCGAATTTGTGCCGCCAGGCTTTCTGCCGCTCGATCGACATCCTCCATCCGCGTCAATTGACGCAATTCCCGCTCATTCAGCAAAAGTATGTCGAGGTATCCAAGTAACAGATGAATGTCGTTGCCCCATAGGCCTTCGGGATCGTCGTTCGTATCCAATGAAGTCGTTAGTCCCGCATCCTTGGCTTTCCGAAAAATGTCTGCCAAGTGCGGCCGAAGCCCTTTCTGTAAAAAATACGACGAAAGGTGCAGATGCTTTGCGTCGAATAAACAATCCATATCCAGCTCCTTATCGGTCATCTCATACATGGTGCCTGGATAGGTCATGATGTAGCGTTCTTTACCCTGGGGCAGGATTACACTTAACCCCGTCGTTTTTCCCCGTAGCTTGCGGACGTGCGACACATCCACCCCGCCCGCCGAAAGTCGTTGCATACAAATCTGTCCAAATGGATCGTCCCCGACGCACGAGTGAAAGCCCACTTTGTTGCCCAGGACCGCGAGGTTGTGCGCAAAGATCGCCGCGGAACTGCCCAGAGTTATGCTCAAATCACTAGCCAGATGTTCCCGCTCCAAAATCAAGCTGGCTGGAACTCCATACAAAATTACATCGAGATTCAGCTCGCCAATCACACTCACATCGAAAGATGCCACCGGCCGATTCCCTTTGTGCTTCAATCGAGAATCACAACGCGCGTTAGATTCTTGGGATGATCCGGATTCAGCCCCTTGCCGATGCCTGTAAAGAACCCGATCAGTTGGGCGGGCACTGAATAGGGAGCCAGCAAAGCCAATTCGTTGCTGGACGCGTTCACCTCAATAACCAGATCGCTCGCATCGCGCACTTCCTTACTCGCTCGATTGCAAACGGCAATCGTCACCCCTCCTAACTCCTTCATTTCTTGAAGTAGCTCCGTTTCCGCTTGCTGCGCCGTCTCGCTCAGATAAAAGGTAAGGCAGGTTTGCGGACTCACAATCGCTTTCGGCCCGTGCCGGAATTCGAGTGAGTGGAATGCCTGGCTGTAGGAACACGACATCTCCATCACTTTGAGTGCCGCTTCCCGGGCGATTCCGTAAAATGGTCCCTGGCCAAGAAATACATAGTCCGCAAAAGCACGGCTGGCTACAAACGATTCCACCTGGGAGGAAAGTAAACGAATCAGCGGCTCTGCTCGATTCGCCATTTCCTGCAGCGATTGGATGAACTCGGCATTGCCACTGCTTCGCGCGGCCAAATACTGCAGACTGATCAGCATACTGGTGAAGGAACGAGTCATGACCGTGCTCTTGTCGTCGGTCGCGGGGAGTACCAGCGTGCAATCGCACTCCGCCTCTAAAGCGCTCTGCTCCGCGCAGGTTAATCCGAACGTGGGAAAATGAAGTTCACGTTTCAACGCGCTCGCCGCACGAACCGCTTCCGATGTGTGCCCGGAGCGCGAAATCACCACCGCCTGCACATCCCTATTTTGTCCACCGCTCAGAGCCGGATATAGGAGCACCTCCGACGCAGGCAGCGCGCGCGTTTCTTGGCCGCTCAGTATGCTCCACGATGTTGCCGCAGCCTCCGCCAAATAAAAACTTGTGCCGCAACCGACAAATAGCCAGGACTCCGCTCTCCGGCTGCTCGCTAACATCTTGTCGACGTCCGCACTTTGACCCAACTCGCCTATGAGCGCGCGCCAAACGGCGCCCTGCGATTGAATTTCATTCCACGTCAACGATTCCCGGTGTTGCGCAACATTGTTCGTCACTGGTGTTCTTCCTGAGCGTTAATTTCCTGGACGTCTAAACGAGCGTCACTTCCACGCCTGCCTCGCGCAGAGATTTCAGGTCGCGCTTTGAAATGTTCTTGTCCGTGATGGTCTCGTCCACCGACGACGTCGGTATAATCAGAGACAAGCTTCGCCGCCCGAACTTGCTCGAATCGCACACCGCGATCGTGCGTTTTGCGGATTCGGCCATCGCGCGATTCACTCGTGCTTCCAGCAGGTTGGGGGTCGTCAGACCGTATCCCACGTCGAACCCATCCACGCCCAGGAAAAGCAGGTCCGCGCTCAACTTCCGGAGCGATTCCTCGGCCAGCGGACCTACCAGCGAGAACGAATTCTGGCGTAGAACGCCTCCCGTGAGGATCACTTCAACACCAGAGCCTGCGAGTTCGCCGGCGATATTCATCGCGTTGGTGATAATCGTTAGGTTCTTGAAATTGCGGCAAGCTCGCGCCACGGCAGTGGTGGTAGTGCCTGAGTCGAGAATGATCACCTGTCCCGGACGTATCTTCCGCACCGCCGCTTCGGCGATACGAATTTTCTCTTGGCGGTTCTGGCGCTCCTTTTCTCGCAGCGGGCTATCTTGAAGCACACTGGTTACGTTGGGGAGCGCACCGCCATGGGTCCTTTCCAGTTGCCCCTGATGGTGGAGGTATTCCAGGTCCTTTCGAATGGTGATTTGCGAAGTGCGGAAGTGCTTGGAAAGCTCCCGCACCACGACGCGCCCTTCGCTCTGCAACATTCCCAGAATTTCGCGTCTACGTTCTTCGCTGAGCATACCAACGCAACTCCCGCTTTCCTCTAAACTACCCCAGGGCTCGCACTTCAATTTCTACCTTTAAACGCGCGATGTCTTCCGCATGCGCACGTCCCGGACCATCGGCAAGACAGTTGGCCGCGCCGCACGCGGCAGCGAGCCGCACCGATTCGGCAGGCCCGAATCCCTTGTGGGCGGCATACGCAAAACCGGCGAGGGTTGCGTCGCCGCTGCCAACACAGGACCGCGTAATCACCTTCGGCCCCCTGGCCAAAAACCCTTTCTCACTCGTGGACCGCCAGATCAACCCATCTGCACCCAAACTGATTGCCCCCGCAATCGCACCGGCATCCAACATTGCGCTCAGAACTTTTTCAGCGGACTCCCATCCTTCAATCTCTTTGCCTCTCCAACTTTCTGCTTCCTCTCGGTTTGGCTTTACGAAATCCGGCTGCCCCGCCAGAGCCGCGCGGAACGGTTCCCCGCTGGTGTCCAGAAACACCTTGCTGCCGTGACGGTGTGCCATTCCAATCAGGGTGAGACAATAATCCCGCGGTACGCCCGGTGGCAGACTTCCCGAAATAATTGCGGTCGCGGCTCTTCCGTGCTCGGTCACAATCCTTTGAAACGCTGCTGACATTCGCTCAAGCTCGGCAGACCCAACACTTTCACCAGGCTCTAAAATCTCCGTAACCCCTCCTCCATTCTCTACGATCTCGAGATTCGTTCGCGTGCACCCTGCCGTTGGCACCACCTCCGCGGGAATCGATAATTCTCTGACCCCTGCGGCCAGCGCCTCGCCCGCGGCTCCGCCTGCAAAGCCCAGCCACAAAGGATCTCCACCCAGAGTTTGCAAGACCATCGCGACGTGGATTGCTTTTCCTCCCGCAGCCTGCGTGACACCCGAGACCCGGTTCACCCTTCCGGGCTGTAGCCGGTCGAGCCTGAGCCTTTTGTCAATCGCCGGATTTAAACTCACACAAAGAAACATCGATCGCCCTAAAGAACGGAAGAAATGCGGCGGAATCAGCCTGACGGCGCTGCACGAGCGAGCTGACACCCAAAAATGCAGTGCTTTCGAATCATTTCGCTTATCTTCTTTTACTTACTTTGTTCGCCTTTGTCAATCGCGAACCTCAATGGCCGGAACGGCCGCTCTTATCCTCCTTCCGGTTCCGGGTTCGCATGGAACGGCCATGTGCCTTTCCATTTCGCCCACACGAAGAAAACCACCACGCCGGTCAGTAGCGTCAGTAAACCGATTTTGATGTACAGCCAGCCGGAGGTGAGGAAAACGTACGCCCATCCAAAGAAAGCGACCACGATGGGTACGGGATACCACCACATTTTGTACGGCCGCGCGCTGTCCGGCAGCTTTCGCCGTAACAGCGGAATGGCAAATAACTGGCCGAGGAATTGCACCAAAATCCGGGTGGTGATCAACGCACTGATCAGCTGATCGAGTTTGAGGAAGGCAGCCGCAATGGATACACCGCCGAGCACCAGCAGCGAAACTCGCGGATACTTTTTCGTCGGATGCAGTTGCGCAAACGGCCGAAAGAAATAACCTTCGATAGCCGCCGCGTAAGGAATTCGCGAATAACCCAGCAGCAGTGCGAACACCGAACCAAAGGCGGACCAAAGAATCAGGATGGTTAGCGCGATTGCGGCGCCTCTGCCGTAAAGGCGCTCCATGAAATCAGAAACGATGAAGTTTGAGTGTATTCCTTCCCGCCATGGCACGACTCCTATCAAGGCGAGATGCAAAGCGAAGTACCCTACGCAGCAGATTCCCAGCGAATACAGAATCGACCGCGGAATCACGTACGAGGGATTTTTAACCTCGTCGCCGATGTAACACACATCGTAATATCCGAGATAGTTGTACACCGCGATTAGCGTGGCGCTGCCAAGACCGAGCACGAACCCACGATTGAACGTCATGGCTCCCGTCGGAAAATCGAACGCCCGGTGAGCGTTGAAGTGCGTAAAACCGGCGACCACGATAGTCACCATGGCCAGCAGCGTGCCAACCCACAAAGTGAGGGTGACCTTGCTCAGGAAGGTGATCTGCCGGCACAGCAGAAACAACGCAACCAGGCCTACCGCAACCGCTACGTACTGCAGCCCGCGGGGCGTCAGCCCTGGCCAGAGATATGATGAATAATTTGCGAATCCAATCATCCCGGATGCGATTTCCAAGGGACCACTCAGAACGAATTGCCAGATGAAAAGAAAAGCCATTAGCCGGCCCCAAGTTTGCCGGCCGTAAGCCTCACGCAGAAAATGATAGCTTCCGCCTGAACCAGGCAGCGCCGCCCCCAGTTCGCTCCATATCAGACCGTCGGAGACTACAATCAGCGCTCCCGTTAGCCAGCCCAGCATGGCTTGCGGACCGCCCATCGAGGCCATGAGTAGTGGGATTGTGATAAAAGGTCCGACCCCAACCATGTTGGACATGTTCAGGGCCGTGGCATCCAGCAAGCCAAAGCCGCGCGTCAGACGGGGATGAGTTTCAGTTGTCATTTCGATAAGCTCGCAAGATAGTGCGAGTCATCATAGCGATAACGCTGATTCAATGGCCAGCTCACTCTCTTGCGGCTTCCAGCAGCAGATGTTCGTGAAACTGTGTCGCGAGCGTAGGGTTTTCCGCGTCGATCGTTCCCAAATCGCGGGACCTCTCATAATCCGTCACGCGGTACTTCCCCGGGGCGAGCCCGCGCAATTCGATTGTTCCGTGCCATTCGGATTCCCCGCCTGGCGCGAAGAACGCGTAATACATTTCCCCATCCTTCTCCACTGCGTAAGCTTCCGGAACGTCATACCCATAGATATAGAGGTCCCGGAAAGTCCCCCGTGAAAGCATTTTCTGATTGTAGATTGCGATCCATTTCTTCCAGTCAGCTTCCTTTTCAGGATTTAGGTACACACTCCTAAACTTCGCTCCGTAGTCCGGCCAAGTGAATTTGGTACCCAGCACTCCGCCCACTCCCAGCGCCGACGCAAAATCGCGCCCGATGTCCTGTTCCTTATCTGAATTGGCTCCGGCAATTTTGGTGAGCTCCACATGATCGCCATAAACCGCGGCGTAAGGCCCCAAAAGAGCCTTGTACATCTTAATCCGCCGTCTTACCTGCACCGAACCGACTGGGTCACCCGTCACCGCTTGGTCGATGAAGGGAAGCCAGGCCATGTTGGGTGGCGTCCCACAAGGGCAGCTCTGCGTCACACTGTCTGGCTTCAGCGCACGGGTCGTCTGAAAGATCACTCTGTAGACTTCACCCATAGCCTGAGTCGAGTCATAAGGGGAGTGATGATGGTGTTTTGGGTTGTAACAGGGAGGCACGGCGAAGGAAAAATCGAGTTTATGGCCATCGAATCCCCAGTCACTTATGAATCGCCTGGTGAGCTCGCGATAGTATTCCTGAACTTCCGGAACTGCGGGACACAACCCTGCCATGCCACTGGTCATGCGAGCGTGCTTCCCGTCCTTGTCAAGCATCAACCAATCCGGATGCTCTTTCACCACATCCGCACTTTTATACGGGCGGTTGTTCAGAATGTCGATTCCCTCGCCGTCTTCGGCCACAATCGGAATCCACCACAGTGTAATTCGAAGTCCAGCCGCGTGGAATGCATCGACGACTTTCCTAATGCCTTCCACGCCGAGGCCGGCGCGAGGCTGCCAGTCTCCCCGGTTGTTGAACCATCCGGCGTCTAGCGTTGTCCACTTTAATCCCAGTTCTTGCAGTTTCGGAATCGTGCCGGTCATTTGCGCGGGCGTGACATTCAATTCGTAGCCCCATCCACACCAGTTCGCTTCGTAATCCGCGGCATTTGGTCTTGGAATTTTCCAGCCTTGCGCGCCCAACGCGTCGGAGTACGTTCGCAACGGCTCGTAATAATCCCCATGAAACACCGCAAGGAAACTCACCGGCGTCGAGTAGACTTCGCCCGGCTGCAGCGATTGGTCCGGCTTCAACTCGATCGACGCGTCGATCCGTTCGTCAGCTCCCACGTGAACCGGTATTGCCAATGCCAGCGGGAGCGTTTCCAAGTGACCGATGGCCTCGCCCATCTTGGCGGTCCAGAAAGCAACCACAGGAATGCCCCCTCCAGTGCCGGGCTCCCCCTGCATAACTTGTTCCATTGGATTGGCTCGAGCGAAGTCTTTCGAAATCAGCACCACATCGTCTTTTCCCCATTTTTCACTCGATCCGTGGAACGACCACATCGCGAAAGGTCGAAGCCCAGGATCTACTAAGGAAGCATTCAGCCTGTGCCGCTGAGTGATCACAGTTTCAAGCTTCGTCGGAGTTGTTCCGGCATTCTTGTAAGCATCCGTGGTCAGCGCAAGCGATGGGAAATTGTCGTAAAACTCGACCGAAACTGCTTTCTGGATTTCTGGCCTTACTTTACTCACGCCCCTGATTTCGATCCGCTTGCCGAGTGGACCCAGGCGGTGAGAAACATCGGAAATGTGCGCGTGAGCGAGGTCCATCTCGAAGTCGCGGATTTCCTTACCGTCAATCGTCACGTACTCGGGACCACTCGAGCCCTCGCCTGGAGGGTCGTCTATCGACACCTCCTGTCCATTCGTCCTGAGATATCCGCGAAGGTAGCCGGAAGGCAGAATCTGGAACTCCGCAGCCGGCGTTTCGATCGAAATAACATCCGCTTGGGCGCTTATGGATATCGCAGATTGTGGCTTGGGTACCGCCGGCGCCGTGCGTGACTGCTGACAGCCCGCGGCTCCCGCCAGTGCCAGCATCGTGAGCAGCAAGAACCAGCGCCGCTCAGCCTCGCGGGAAGGTGTTCGCGTGAGGGAACCTGCCTGATCAAGCGATCGCGAAACAACCTCTCCACCACGCATGCCCTGAATCCTGAACATCGATTCTCAGCCGCATTTTCCGCAAATGCCGGGCAGCCGCTAACTACTTACAAACCCCTCTTGCGCGCGGTTAGCGAGTTTCCGCCCGCGGCCGCCGTCAGAAGTAAAACTTCAGGGCAAACTGAATGAGTCGCGGATCCCGCGCGCCCTGCACGAATCCATATTGTGGCGTGCCGAACTCCAGTGGCTGCGGTTCTTCGCTGATCTCCCCCGTAGGTTCGAATAACGGGTTCACGTGGTTCCAGATGTTGAACAATTCCGCCCGGAATTCGAAACGCATCTGCTCGCGCACCGGGAATAGCTTGAAGATCGAGAAGTCCCAGTTTTGAAAACCGGGCCCGCGCACGATGTTTCGCCCGGCGTTTCCGAATGTGAACGGGATGGTGTTGTCCGCAAACGCGCAGGTATTGAAAGCCGTGCCCGCGATGCAAGGCTTTCCGTTAGGGTTCCCCACCACATTCGGGCGAACCTCAAAGTAGCTCACTCCCCCACCGCCGTCGCTCGAGGATACATTGGTTACCGCGTCCGTAACCGTAAACCAGTTTCCCGTGGAAGCGGTGGTGATGCCGGCGATTTGCCAATTCCCGATGATTTGGTTTTCCAGGCCCGTCGCATTTCCTCCGAAACTCTTGCCGTTACCGAAAGGCAGTTGATAGACGTAACTCATCACGAAGCGGTGCCGCACGTCGAAATCGGAATTGCCGTATTCCAGATACGGGTAGCGTTGGTCGCGAAAATCACCATTATTCAGAGAACCCAGCGCAGCGCTCGATGCATCGTCCAAGGCGTGAGCGTATGTGTACGACGCCTCGAATTGCAGCCCGTGCGAGAAATTCTTTTCCAGCCGGACTTGCAAGGAATTGTAATTCGAGAAACCGTCGGTGCGAAGCAGGTCGATCCCAGTGTCGAAGACCTCGTTGCAGTTTGGCGGAAAAACCGAATCGTCGCACATTTTCGCGGGTCGCCGCGGCGCGGTGGGGCAATTATCAGACGTGTTCGGAAAGGTCGTGCAAAATGTTGCGTCCGGCACCGCTTGGTTTCCATTGTAAAAATTGTAAAGGTCGGACCCGTGGGAGCCGCCGTAGGAGACCTCCAGCACCGTTTGGCTGGGCAACTGATATTGGAATCCGAAGTGCCATTGCTGAGTGTATGGCGTCCGCACCTTCGGGCTTACCGAAAACAATATCGGAGTATTGGGATCCGTCAGCGAATTGGACGGAAAACCTTGGGACAGGAACCTCAGCCCCGGAATCGAACAGTCCGGACCGTTCGGATTTGCCGCCGAAAGGAAGCACGGCTGGCTGAAATTTTCGGTTACGTAGAACGGCGGATTGAATCCCGGACTCGGATTTGAATAAGGGCCATTTTCCTGCCCGCCGTAAAAAATCCCATAGCCGGTGCGCAAAACCAGCTTATTGGTGATCTGGTATGCCAGGCCCACGCGCGGCGCAAAATTATTCAGGTCCGGAGAGATCAGCCCCTCGCTGCCAGTTCTCAAGATAGGAATGTTAGCGGCCAAAAATGGCGTCAGTTCGGCGGTCTGCCCTCTCGGCACCACCAGCGAGTCGTTTGCAAAGTCAAACGTCGCTTGCTCGTTCTGCGCCGCCTTGATGGTGCTAAACAGCTCGTATCGCAATCCGAGATTAAGCGTCAGGCGCTGGGTCATTCGAAAATCATCTTGCCCGTAGAACGAGTAGATTTGCCGGTGATAATCCACGTTATGCGTATTGGTGATGGATCCGCCGTCGGTAACGCCAAGCAGGAATGTAGCGAAAGCTTCGCCGCCGGTGGTGGGCGCCGCGGGGTTATCGGTGAAGTCGCTCGCGTAGTCCAGCGTCCCACGGGGCGCGGAAGGCTCAAAGAGAGTGAATTGCTCGTTGCGAATTTCGGTTCCGAATTTCGCGGAGTGCCGGCCGTGAATCCAGGTCAAATTTTCGGTCAGCACAAAACTATTCTGCTTTTCAATGGCCGGCAGATAACCCGAGCTGCCGATCGTCGCGGTGCCGTCGTCGATGCTGATTTGTGGCAACCCCCCGAGATCCTGGGCGAAGGGAACACCCGGAAAACCAAGTTGCTGTGACACGTTTTCGTTTGCGTCCAGTTGAAACCGGTGCGAATTGATTCGGTTGTATCCCAGACGGATTTCGTTCACCAAATTGGATGAAAAGAGATGCGTCTCGCTGATCGCCACGCTGCGGAACGAGTCGTCTTCCGTTCCATCCGAGAAAGCTCCTCCGTCCAGCGCGTTTTGAAACGGCGACGGCGTGAAGCTGGGCTGAGCTTCGTAGCTGAACCTGCCGAAGATGCTGTCTTTATCTGACAATTTGTGGTCGAGCCGAACATCGAAGTTGTTGCGGCTCGCCGTACGTCTCGGATCGGCGATGAAGTTGGCGCCATTCACATTCGTGTTGGGGGCCGGGAAGAGCGCCGAAAGCCGGGCCGCCAGCGGATCGATCGAGGTAGCCGGAAAGATGTTCGTGGGAGCACCGCCTGCGCCCACCCCAATCGGCACCCCGCAAACGCCGCTGGGATTCAGACTGGAATTTTGTGCCAATCGCGAGTTGAAGACCTCGCCCACGTATGTCGGATTCCCGCTGCAATCCACCGCCACCTGGTTGGTAGGATTGCCGTTCATATCCACCGCCATCGCCGGCACGTTCGTCAGAAAGCTTGAAAAATCACCGCCAATTTCCTGGGGCGTAGGGACCAGCGAAAGCTGCGGCAGCGACTGGATGATCCGCAGGCCTTCGTAATCGACAAAGAAGAACGTCTTGTCTTTGATGATTGGGCCGCCCAGCGTCGCCCCGAACTGATTCTGGTGATAGGGCTGCCGGCTGGTATCGAATGCGTTGCGTCCATCGACGGCGTCATTTCTAAAAAACTCGTAAACGTCCCCGTGCAGGCTATTCGTTCCGGACTTGATGATCGCGTTGAGAATCGCCCCATTCCCCCGGCCAAATTCCGCGCTGTACGCGTTGGTCTGCACTTTGAATTCTTCAATTGCATCCACAGAAGGCTGGATCACATATGCCTGGCCGGTCAGCACGTCTCCCAGGTTCGAGTTGTTGTCCACTCCATCCAGCAAATAATTGTTCTGCAGAGCCCGCGCGCCATTCGAACTGAAGCCGTAACTGGTTTCCACCCGGGAGCCCGGCTCGCTGGGAACAACTCCCGCGCCGAGCAGCGCGAGCTGCGCGTAATTACGCCCATTGAGCGGCAGCGTCACCGCCCGATCTCCGCTGATCACCTGCCCGAGATCCGAAGTTTCGGTTTCCAGCAGCGGACCCTGCGTTGTCACCGTCACCGTCTCATCGGTGTGGCCCACTTGAAGGGTGACGTTCACCGACGCGTGTTCCTGAACTTCCACCACCACCGGGCCGGCAATCGAGGTCTTGAATCCGGGTTTTTCTACCTCCACTTTGTAGCGCCCAACTCGTAGTGGACTCGCCGTGTATTCGCCTTCCGCGTTGGTGACCGCATCCACTTCGGTTCCCCGGTCCGCATCCGTTACTCGAACTTTCGCACCGGCTACCACCGCTCCCGACGTATCTTTTACCGTCCCGGCGATTGCGCCGGTGTCTTTCTGCGCCCATGCGCTGGTGCAGGAAAAAAACAGAAATAAGCTCACCAGCAGCCAATACGGCCTCGTATTGCGCGAGCGCTGTTCCGACCTGGCTTTGGGATCTTCTCGACGGAATGGAAGACTGCGGCAAGATTGGTTCACCGAAAACCCTCCCTCACAATATTGAGTTCGATCGCCCCTAGATAAATAAATAGATAAATAAATGCAGACCCCGAATAGACCGGTCCGGCCGGCCCGCTGCGCCTAAGCTACGAATTGTTACTAATTATACTCATTTCCTTCGTTTGTCAACTTCCGCGATTCTGGGCCTCCACACCTTCCCGGCTGCGGCATTTCCACCACAAGCCACGCCGAAGCACGAATCAATGAAGATGATTTTGAAATCAGCTCGGGTTAGCATCACCTCGGCCGGCCGCTGCAAATCCGGAAATCATCCGATTCGATATCAATGGGAAGGCGCCGATGAAAACTTGCAACCGTTCGGGTAGGCTAAAGTAATGGTGGAGAATACGCACTTCAACTTCAGAAAACTTGTCACCTCGCTGTTGATCGCCGCCGCTGTAGCAGGCGCAGTCCTCCCCGCATGGCGATTTACAGTGGATCCAATATTGGCAGCGAAAGCGCCCGATCGGCCGCCGGGCTCCGCGGACGATTTGCAGGCTTTTGCCGCGATAGAGCCGATCGATACTCACGTTCATGCCTTCAAAACCGATCCTGCTTTCGTCGAATTGGTGGCGCGCCTTCGATTGCACGTGCTGGATATCTGCGTGGCCGATAGCCAGGGTATTTACGGCGAACTGAGTACCGAGCTTGCGCGCGCCAAGTCATTCGTTCAAAGCAGCCACGGCCACGCCAGGCTCTGCGTCACCTTCCGCCCGTTTGGCTTCCAGCAGAAAGATTTCGCCCAGAACACCGTTAAGCAACTGCGCCAGGAGTTCGCCGCCGGCGCCATAGCGGTGAAAATCTGGAAAAATATTGGAATGGAACTAAAGACGGCGGACGGAAAGTACGTGATGCCCGACGATGCAGCCTTTCGGCTCATCTACAAGGAAATCGCAGCGGCGAACAAAACGCTGGTCGCTCACGTTGCCGAGCCCTCTTCATGTTGGCAACCTCCCAATCCCGACAGCCCCGATTACAGCTACTACAACGAAAATCCCGAGTGGTACATGTATCTCCATCCCGATCATCCTCGCAAGGAAGTGATCTTGGCGGCCCGCGATCGCTTGCTCGCCGAGAATCCAAAACTGCGTGTGGTCGGGGCCCACCTGGGAAGCATGGAGGTTGATGTGGACGAAATTGCTAAACGATTCGATCGCTATCCGAATTTCGCGGTCGATACCGCGGCGCGAATGGAATATCTAATGATTCAGCCGCGAGAAAAGGTGCGAAACTTCCTCATCAAATATCAGGACCGCGTCCTTTACGGCACCGACCTGGAATTCCTAATCGACGAACCCACACCCGACGCGCTAAAAGATTGGCAAGAAACGTACTCCCGGGATTGGCAATTCTTGGCCACCGATCACACCCTCGAGTACCACGGCCGGAAAATCCAGGGCCTGAATCTGCCGCCTCCAGTTCTTCACCGCATTTATCACGATAATGCAATCCGATGGATCCCCGGAATCGCGCCTGCTTCGAAGTAGCAGCGGCGGCGGTCCATGTCTATCGGGGCTCCACGGCAGGTTACCGGGCTCCAGTTTTGCACCCACAAATCCTGTTCCTCGTTTCCTCGAATCGTGTACCGAGGTACGTTTTTATTCGCCCTCAATGTGCGGTGGTACACTTGTACCCATATGGCCAATCGCAAGATGAACAAAGAGCTGGTCGTAGAACGAGTTCAGACCGGAATTCGCATGGAGCGGCGCGTTCTGAAGGTTTTGAAAGCGACCGCGGAGTTGAAGGATATGTCAGTGGGCGACCTCCTCGAGGGAATCGTACTGCACGCCTTCGAAGGAAAATCCCCCTTCTCCCGGGAAACTCTCAAGCTGATCGCGGAGTTTCGCGCAATCTACGGCCTCTCGCTGCGGGCGGTGGATAGCCACAATCTAAAAGAGCGAAAGAAGCGTCGGGCGCGCGACGCCTAATCTCGGCAACGGGACAAGTTTCGCAAGTCCGCGGCCAACCTCCTCAACCGGCGCTCGCCACGGACATAAGCCGCTAAGTCGCATTTCCGGCGGAACTTTGACAAATTACGCGTCGATTCCACCCTCCACCTTGTGGGCGTCAATCGACGCGCAATAGCTATTCAGCATGTATTTTGATATATTAGTACCAATGTACTCAGATAGCGAACGACGTAGGCGCCAGGAACAAGACGCGGCGAAACCGGGGCAGGTTTCCCTTGACCGATAACGAATTCATGGCCGGTTTCGAGGACGGCAGTCTGGCCAATGAATCCTTCCACCACTGCGATCATGTGAGGATGGCCTTCCTCTATCTCGCCAGGTATCCGCCTCTCGAGGCCATCCAGCGCTTTTCCACTTCCTTGATGAGCTTCGCTAACGCCAAGGGACGCCCCGGGCTATATCACCAGACCATCACCTGGGCCCTTCTGCTTTTGATGCGTGACCGAATGGCGCGGGCTAATTGTGAACAGAGTTGGGCCGAGTTCGCCGAGAGCAACGCCGACTTGTTGAACTGGAAAGATAACATTCTGAAACGCTACTACCGTGACGAAACCCTATCGTCTGAACTCGCGAAGAAACATTTCCTATTTCCAGACAAAGCTGTTCCTGAGCTTTGATCGCTCATCTTTTTCGCTCATTGGAACTTAACTCCGCCGAACCGCCGGTATCACCGGGAGTGCTATCGGCTGAAAGTGGGAAGGTGCACTAAATCGCTCTCCGGCACAGCCTCCAGCGGATTCCCCGCTCGGCGCCAGGCCGCTAGGCCGCCAACGATCACAAACGCATTAAATCCCTGCTCGCGCAACAGATGCGCCACGCTAGCGCTCGTCGCTTCGCTCCGGCACGTGCAGTACAGATACATGTCTTTATCTCGCGGGAATATTTTTATTTCCGCGCTGAGATTGTTGGGCTCAATTCGGATCGATCCGGGAATGCGCACCGCACCCGCGGCGTAGTAACCATGGCTGCGCACATCGGCCAGCAGTATCTTTCCCGGTCCTTCGGCCTGCAGCTTCGCCGCCAATGCCGCCACCTGTACTCGGGGTACCACGCGATCGGCCCGGTGCTTCCAGTACAACGACACGCGATGACCGATAAACGCAATCACCGCAATCATGATTACAATCTCTACCGCGTGTCCTGCTGCCCGAAATCCACTGACGATTTCCGCCACGAAGTCCCGGAAGATAAATCCCACCGTGCCATACGCCAGCGCATACGCACTGGCCCCCAGCAAATCCAGTCCCAGGAATCGAACGTACGGCATTTTCATGCTTCCAGCCAGCGGCGCGGCCATCGTGTTCACACCGGGAATGAACTTGGCGAACAACAACGTGGCCCGCCCACGCTTATAGAACGATTCCGCGGCGCGCAGAACGCATGCTTCCGGATCGACGGAAACCCGGCAAAGAAAGTTCAACAGCGTCCATCCCGTTTGGCTGCCAAGAACGTACAGCAATGAGTCGGCCGAAAGCATCGCAGCGACCGCAAACACCGCAACCGCCGGGCCGTACAGGGCGCCTGACGCCGACGCCGCTCCTCCCGCCACAAGAGCGACCGCGCCCGGTACCGGCACACCGATAGCTTCGAAAAAGACAATCAGGCAGATGACCACGTATCCGTGGTGCACGATCAAAGCGAGGAGGTCTGTCATGGGGTTTCAAGACTAGCACGCATCCACCCCACCGGATGAACGCCACAAACGGCGACAAATTCGGGACGGTCATCTGCCGCGGAGGGAGGGCGAGCGATCATTTAGCTTGACACGGGGAGGGTAGCGGAGTAAAAAAGCGCCAATAATTGAACCGTTTCAAGAGACGAGGTGCTTCATGCCAAGCTGCCGCCGCTGTTTGCTCTTCGCGCTTCTCTTCTTCGCTTCCGCGCCGCTTCATGCCCAAACCAATGTCACCAGCCGTATTCTCGGCGCCATCACCGATGCTCAGGGCGCTCCGGTCCCGGGCGCGGACGTCCGCATCGTAAATCTGGACACCTCGCGCGATTGGAAAACCACGTCCGGGCAGGACGGCCAGTATGTGTTTCCGGATTTGAATGCGGGCCGCTACCAAGTGCAGGCCAGTAAGAAAGGATTTCAGCCAGCACAGTCGGAAGCGATCGAGATTGGCGCCTCGGGCACCACGCTGCGCGTCGATCTCCCGATGGTCGTCGCTGGACAAAAAGAATCGGTAACGGTGACCGCTACCAGCGTGCCATTGGCGCACACCGATGACGCCGACTTAAACGTCGCGCTCAGCAGCGACTTGATCAAGGACGTGCCCATCCAGGGGAGAAACTTCCTGAATTACGCCCAACTGGCTCCGCTGTTCAACAGCGGCAACAACCAGCTCACATGGGGAGTGGCGCAACAAACGACCATCGAAAGCACCAAGGCGCTGAACCTCGGCGGATCCGAGCAGATGCTCGGATACTACGTGGATGGCGTGAACAATAACGATAACTGGGGCGGTTCGCAGCTGGCGAATTTGAACATGAACGCCATCTCTGAAGTTCAGGTTCAGACCCTCAACTACTCGGCGGCGTACACGCGCGACATCGGCCAGATCACCATGTCGGTAAAGTCCGGCACCAACCGGTTACACGGAAGCGCTTACGATTTCTTTCAGAGTGACGTGCTGAACGCCATCGACTCCTATACGGAAATCGTCGACCCCACGGTGCAGAAGAGTCCCTACCACGAAAATCAATTTGGCGGCGGTCTGGGCGGGCCAATCGACATTCCGCACGTCTTCAACGGCAAAGGAAAAGCCTTCTTCTTCGTCGCCTTCGAGGGGATTCGCAAGAGCGGCGGCGTTCCCATCTTTGGGTACGTGCCCACGGCGGCGGAGAGAACCGGTGATTTCTCGGCATGGCTCAAGGAATTTCCCGGCGATCCACGCTACATCATTTACAACCCGTTTACCTTCAATCCCACTACCCAGACCCGCCAGCCCTATCCGAACAACGTCATTACCAATCCGTCTCCGCAGGCCGAGGCATACCTTTCTCATTTCCCGCTTCCCAATTTCAGCTCCGGTATTCCCGGAGATATTCGCGACTGGCAAGGGCAGGGACTCAACGGCTTAACCAACAACAACCTCACGCTGCGCTTCGATTACAACTTCAGCGCCTCCGATCAGATCTTCGTGGATTTCTTGAGGGACTCGGGCGAGCCTTTCCAGGCCGGAGGCCCCATTCCTAATTTGGCGGTCGGCGTGGATGGCTCTTCGCCTTTGCCGACCGGCAATGGTCCGATTCATTCCACGCCGTTGATTAACGGACAATGGGTCCACAATTTCAGTCCGAACCTTTTGAACCGGTTTCAGATGAGCTACCTGAGGCAGCATGTATTGAACTGGGATCCCAGCACGATCAAGGCGTACCAGAGTTCGGCAAATTCGTGGTTTTGCAATCTCACCCAAAACAACTCGGTACCCAATGCCGGTCTATCGTCATTTGACAAATCGCAACTCGACGGATTGACGACCGATAAGTGTCTGTATTCGGTGGTATTCGGGGGAGCGCAGTACGGCATGGAAGATCTCAGCCTTGGTCCGAGCGAATACTATTATCAGTACGTCCCGATCTGGCAGGTCACTGACGATCTAACCAAAGTTCACTTGAAACATACCTTTCAGTTCGGCGTCCACTACTATCGCAAGGATGAGCGGGACAACGACGTCATCCGCGAAATCGACATCGGCACCAACACCCTTAACGCGCATGAGTCGTCCAGTGGCGAGGCGTACACAGGCAAAGGACCATTTGCCGCTGACGGTTCGGGTTGGAACACCGAGGCCGAGTTTCTCACCGGGGCGGTGACCGCGATGCGGCAGCGGACCGATAACGTGGGCGGCGATACCAGCCTTTGGTTCCGCAGTCCGGAATGGGACGCGTATCTCAACGATATCTGGCAAGTCACATCGAAGCTGACGCTGGATTTGGGGCTCGCGTACGTCTGGGCTCCCCAAGCTTACAGCGTTAACGATTACTGGGGCGTCCTGGACCAGAGTTATCCGGGATGGCGCTTGGTGATGCCGGGGCTTACGCCGGGCACTCACAATCCTCCCTTCCCATCGGAAAAGACGAATATCGCTCCGCGGTTCGGCTTCGCTTACCGGCCGATCAAGAACTGGATTACTCGCGGAGGATATGGAATCTTCTACGACACGGCGGCGTACAAGTATCTCGACCAGATGTTCTTTAATGCTCCCGGATACGGTGGAAGCGAGTATGACTCCCCGACTTACGCCGCGCTAAATGGTGAGGATCCGAACACACCGTATTTCACTTTAGCGAATACATTTCCCGCGCCGGTGACTCTGCAGAAAGGAACCTGGCCGATTCCGCTCGGGAAAGATGGCGGCATCCTTGCGCCGCAGGGCGATACGTTCACGATCGATAAGAACACAGCGAAGACGCCCTATTTGCAGTATTGGAATTTCCAGATCGAGCGGGAATTAGGGTCGAAGGCGCTGATTTCAATCGGCTACGTGGGGTCCAAGGGGACAAAGTTGCCGCGGGAATACGATTTGAATCTTCCGCCGCAAGGAGTCTATCTCAATAGCGCCGACTACAACACAGCGCGGCCGCTTTCCGCCGACTATCCGAATCGATGGGGAGCCGTCGACGCGGTTCACCACGATTTGAACAACGCTTATGACGCTCTGGAGATCGAGTTCTCGACCAAGGCGTGGCACAACATCACCATCCTCAGCAACTACGTGTGGTCCAAGCAGACCGACCTCATCTACGACACCAGCGCTGAGAATGGTACGAACGCCATTGGCGGGCAGTGGCATCCGAATTGGTCGCATGGGCTCTCCGACGCTGACCACCCGCAACGGTTGCTGTTCAACATCAACTACCTGGTGCCGTATCGAACTACCTGGAACGGGTGGATGAAGGCGGCCTTGGCTAACTGGCAGGTGAGCACGATCGCCACCTTCGAGCAAGGCTCACCTAACACCATCCTGAATGGAAGCACCAGCTCGTTCGACTACATGGGCGATGTTCCAATCCGCACATGCAACGGGAATTTCTCTCACAGCCAAAAGTCATTCCTCGAGTATTTTGACACCGGTTGCTTCACCGATCCCGCAGCCGGTCCGAACGGCATCGCCGTCAGCCGTGGCAATTCCGGACGCAACATCATCTACGGTCCTGGAATCAACAATTGGGACCTGGCCTTGATCAAGGGTTTCACCATCCGCGAAGGCTACCAGGTGCAGTTCCGCGCGGAAGCGTTTAACGCGTTCAATCACCCACAGTGGGTTAGCATCGACACCCTCGACGACCAGCTCACCAATTCGCAGAGCCAGTTCGGCCAGGTGACGGGCAGCCGCGCGCCGCGTTTGTGGGAAATGTCGCTTCGGTTCGATTTCTAGAGAAGCGCTTTCTTGACGGCGATCACAATCCGGGGAGCATGATGCGACTGCGAAAAATCGGCTTGGCAGCGCTTCTTCTGCCGCTCGCGGCGATCCTGTGCGCGCAGGACACCCAGTATCCTGCGCAAAACATGCTGATCCCGGGGCCGGCGAATGCGGCGGACGCGAAGACTTGGCTGGCAGACGTCCAGCATTGGCGGCATGAGCGGCTGGTGCGCATCGGATACGATGGATCGCAGTACGACCGCCCCGAACTGAAATGGACCCAGAAATCCTTCATCCAGCCGCAGATGATGATCCACGATCGATTCTTCTACGATCCCGCCGCTGGACGCTACACCGTTGCCCGCTATCTCGACGATCTGGACAAGCGGTTCGGTGGAATCGATTCGGTTTTGATCTGGCAAAGCTACCCAAACATCGGCATCGACACACGC